>Ga0316612_1000070_pt1 | contig 40826 bp, 82 predicted proteins | sample MIS2016226_MG_FD_207676 | JGI IMG/M metagenome (GOLD analysis project Ga0316612, IMG submission 207676) | Microbial mat bacterial communities from Middle Island sinkhole, Lake Huron, Michigan, United States - MIS.2016.226 | ecosystem: Environmental > Aquatic > Freshwater > Lake > Sediment... | reverse complement strand
TAGCATCTGTCTCTGTATTGTAATATTTAATATTACCTTCAAAATCTTTCATAGACTCCATTGTATTGAAGTCTATGATTACGTATTTGTTTTTATTCATAATTTATATCATTTTTTAAAATTTAAGTGTCCTTGAGTCTACCCATTGTTCAATTATCCTTGGATTTTTATTTCCTAATAAAACATCCATAGGGTGAATTATTGCACATCCAGGCACATAATTTTGTGGTAAATTAGGAATTACATATGAATCAGCTATCATATAAATAGGTTCTCCAAATTCAACTGGTTTTTCTCCTTTGCAACTATTACATATCTTAATTGATGTTATATTGTCTTTGATCGTAGTTAATTTACGTTCTCCATTGCAGATTGGATATTTTATTTTTTTTACTACTTTGCAAATATTATTATTATTCATCTGTTCTCATAATTTTACTCATTTATACATATTTCCACAGAGTTCTTTGAAACGCTCTGGACTCATTTCTACTATTTCTGAATTTGATTCAATAAAATACCTATTTTTACATTGATGCACTTTTAGAAAATATTCTGGAGTTCCTTTATAATATTCTACTTTGACCATAAATGTTTTTTCTATTTCCATAATTTAATTTTATTATCAATAATATATCTATAAGGTATAAAACCTTTTAAATTGTAACACCAACCTTTTGATTTTTTTAATGGTATAGATATGTAATTTTCAGTGTACCATTCTACTTGACCTTTAACAAATGTATTATACTCACTATCATTCATAGCTCTTGCACAATGCTCAAATGGACTACTATGTGGAGGCTCTTGATTTAGCAATCTATCATGTAAAGCAATAAGATTTTCATAATTAACTTCTTTTTCTTCTCCTACAACTGTGTAAGAAGTTCTTGCTGCCAGACTTGTACTTATCATTACAAGAATTTGATTTTGTGATTCAATAGAATCATTTCCTAATTTATTTTGAGCTAATTGTTTTAACTCACTTCTTTTAATTTTCAACATAATTTTCTATTTTATAATTTTTCCAAATACCTATTTTTAACAAGTCTGATACTCTTCCTATACTTCTTTTTATGAAATTAGCACATTCTGTTCTACTGTTAAATATATACTCTTCGTTATCATTGTATAATCTAACCTTTTTAGTAATAGTACCTAAACTAACTTTAGGAATATTTAATCCTTTATAATCATAAAACCATTGGAAACCTTTTATTGTATTAGTTTTATTTTTAGTGATAGAGCTATGTAAAGCAGCTGTATGTAGTCTATTTTCTTCAGCAGCTTCACCAATAGAAATATATTCTTTAATAAAAACACCCTCTAAAGAGTATTGATAAACTGATTTTTTACTTTTAGAACTTTCTCTTTGATTCTTTTTCATTTCTTGAGTATGAAATCCTGTTTTATCTGTAGTTTTTGTTAATTTACAATTTAAACCTTTCTTTGAATCTGTCACATTATAATAGTCCTGCCAATATCTTTCCCTGTCATTTAATAATGGAACATCACATTCTTCTATTAATTCTAAAGTATGATTTTCCCATCCATGTTTCTTGATAGAATTATATAACCTTATTTGATGATTCCTTTTTAAGTTCTTATAATGACTTCTTCTCTTTACAAAATCTACAGTTTGTCCTATATAAACTTTATTTGAAGGAGATACTATTTTATATATTCCTATTACTTTCATAACTGATCTTCTATTACTTCAATCATAGGTATGTGCCAATCTCCTTCTTGAAGACTTTTTGGTTTTGATTCTTGTACTGCATCATATATTTTCTCGGAAAGTTCCATAAAATGAATTTCAGCTTGACCTTTATTTAATTGTAGCCATTCTGAATCTGTTTTATATGTAGCATCAGGAAAGTCTACCAGTAAATCTTTTCTACTTTTATAATAATTTTTACCATTTGTAGCACAAATTACCTCATAACTTGGATTTCTAAGTTCAAATAAATTATCCCAAGATTCTTTACTACCTGTAATTAACATGGTAGTCCACATAAAAGGTTCTAGTAATCTATTACATAGTTGTTTAGTAGCCCCTATTCTATTTAAGTTTTCAGCTTCATGAACAGTTTTAGTTCTCGCTAGTAACCATGTTGCTGTTACTTCATTTATACTAAAATCATCTGTAATATACTCACTCCCTTGCATACCTTTATGGTCTTTTTGCCAAGCAATAGGAATAAATGGGTCATTTTGTATAGCTTCTACCATTTTCTTAAAAGGTATAGCTCTGCTTGAAGAAGTATTTTTGCTTAACATCCGATGTGTATTTACTTCTGCTAATATAATTCTTGGAAATGTACATAATACACTTATTAGTCTATCACCTTGTGGATTTATACTATCAGCTACTATTTTAGCTGATATTTGTGTTTTATTCATTTTTATATAATTGATTTGAATCTATTAAGTTCTTCTTCTTTTTCTTTAATGAAATCACTAAAAGGTTTACAAAATAAAACATCACAACACTGTTGAATTGATTTAGATTTAGTACCATTATCATTCAATACTTTTTTATAGTATATCAATGCATTGTTTTCGTCTCCTATAGATTTTACTCCTTTTAATGAACTTGGTATATCATCTTCTCTTTCATAAAATCTTCTTTTAATACTTAGTATCTCATGTACTCCTTTATGATAAGCAGTAATTAAATCCCCTACTTTAAATCCGTAGGTATAGTCTTTGATTTCTTCTTTATTCATTTGATTTTGTATTTTAAAGAATAGTTTCTATTATTTGAATAATTTGTATACTATCAATAGAATTAATACCACTAAGATCAGTATTTACGCCACCCATTGGTAAAAATGCATCTAAAAAATCTTTTTCTTCATTTGTTATGTGATTGTAATCCGAACCTTTTTGGTTGTCATCTCCCATATCTCCTGTTTTATATTTGATAATATTAAAATGATTTGTTGGCATTTTACGAACAATACTCTTCATCATTGTTACCTCTTCTTCAGTGATTAGGGTTTGTTCAATAACACGATCAGCATCTCCACAATCTGCTGTTATTAAAATATATTTTTCCATTATTTATAATATTAAATTAAATATCCCCTTTATATTTTAAAGGGGATATGATTATCGTTTTAAATATTTAATTGCTTTTTCAAGTAATTCTGAATCATGTTTTAACATCGCTATTCCAGCATTACATTTTCTACATAATATACCACGTATTTCATTTAAATCATGACAATGATCAATACATAAATCTTCTGTTGAATTACAAATATAACATTGATTATTATATATAGATAACAGCTCTAATTTATCTTCTGTTGTTATATTATATCTATACTTTAACTTATGATCTTTAGAACATTCTATACATATAAAATGATTACGTTTATTTAATTTGTACTTAGTAAAACCATGAGTTTTACATTCCCTTATCATACACCTGTAGATCCAAATCCTCCTTTACGTTCTGTAACTGTTAATTCCTCAACTGCTTCAAACTTAGCTTGTATATACGGGGTAATTTCCATTTGAGCAATTCTTTCATTCTTGTTAATTCTAACTAGTGCATTACTAGTATTTGTTAAAATTAACCCAATCATGCTTCTGTAATCATTGTCAACTAATCCTTTTGAATTTGATAAATCTAACCCGTATTTTAGAGCTTGACTACTTCTAATAATTAGATCTAACTTATAACCATCTTCAATATTAGCTAAAGTTAATCCTGTATCAAGCAAAACTCTTTCGCCTGGTCTAATACAAATATAGTTTACACCTCCAGATTTAAATCCTTTGAAGATTTCATCTACATTTGTCATTTCGTAATTATTTCTAGTGTATAATTTAACTACATCATGAAATAATAAATCTACTGCACCAGAACCTGGTGTTTGATACTTAGGTAATTCTACCCCTTCTTTTACTTTTAATTTTACAGTTACCATTTTTAAATATGTTTTTTAATTCTTTCTTTTAATTGTTCGTATGGTTCTAATACCAAAAATTGGTCATTTAAATAATTTAAATAGCATTTAGTTGAATCTTTTGATTCGTGTAATGAATCAAATCCTCCTATTAATACTTTTATTACTTCGACCTCATAATCTAAGTCATCACTATCATCTCCATCAATTAATTTTCTTAATAATGAATCTTCATCAGACTTATCTTTTTTAAATAGCATTTCGCTAGAAAACTCTAAAGGGATATTAAATTCCATTTTTTCTATTTGTTTTTTTAGTTGGTTTAGGAGTTGAATTTAAACTGTCAACCAATCCTTTTATTGCTTCTGCATAATCAGTTAATTTTTTCATGTCAGCTTTGACTGCCTCATTCAATTCACTTTTAATACTATTTAAATGATCTTTAATTTCTTGATTAACTTTAGTCTCAATAGAAGTTAATTCTTCCATAATAGTGATCTTTAAAGATTCATTACTTTCATTAATTACTTTAGTACTAACGTCAACTGTTGATTCAACAATTGTGTTGATATGACTATAGATTTTAATTTCCATTTGATCTATTTCTTTATATAATGTCTGAATAGAATATAGTAAATAACCAACTACAATAGCTAATAAAGTCATTCCTAGTAATAAAACATTGATAAGTTCCATAATTTTAATAAATAAATTTTAAGATTGGCACATGGTGCAACCTTCTTGATTAATAAATAATTTTGATGCACTAGTAGACCTTACATAGTACAATGATTTTAATCCTACTTCCCATGCTAATACATGAGATTCGGAAAAGTATTTCATATCTACTGAATCCGCAAAGAACAGATTTAAAGATATGCCCTGGTCGATATATTTCTGCCAAATTGAAGCATTTATAATCAGTTCTTTTTGATTAATTTCAAATGCTGTTAAAAACACTTGTTTTTCTTCTTCAGTTAAAAACTCTAGAGATTGAACTGACCCTTGATAATCTATTGCTATTTGTTTCCAAATATCATCATTATTCATTTCTGGATATTTTTCAATTAGCAATTGCTCTAAGAATCTATTTTTACTTATAAAGGTAGAAGCTGATGTTTCTTGAGTAAATATATTACTATTATAAGGTTCTATCCCTGGACTCATTTGACCACTAATAATAGAATTACTTGATGTAGGTGCAATAGCTGTTACATGACTACATCTAGTAGTATCGCAACCTTCAGGTATTCCTAATTCAACTCCTAATCTTATATTAGCCTCATCTAATTCAGTTTTTAATTTCTTACCAATTTCATTAATTAAATAACGAGATTTTATGCTAATAAAAGGTATTAATTTTGATTGTAATAACGAATGAAATCCTAATACACCAATACCAATAGATCTAAACTTTTTAGCATATCTAACAGCGTTTTCAAATCCATCAATATCACTTGCATTAGTAATAAAATCTTCCATTACACAATCCATAAATAAAAGAGTATAATATAAAAAGTCAGACTCATCTTTCCATTCGTCATATTTAAATAAATTTAAAGATGATAAACAACAAACAAATGTATGATCTGAGTCTGAATGAAGGGCAATTTCACTACACAAATTTGATGCATTAACTTTCAACTTACGTTTCTTATAACAATCTGGATTAGCTCTATTAACTGTATCATAAAACATCAAATATGGCTCACCTAACTTCTTACGTTGTTTTAAAAGTTTAGCCCATACTGTTCTATAATATGGATTACCTTCTTTTAATTTAATCATAAAATCATCACCAATTGTTACACCATGATGAAATCCTACATTAGTACATTTAGAATTTAAATCACCAACAGGTTCTCTTATTGTAATAAATTCTAAAATATCTTTATGTGTGATTGGCATGTAAGCAGCATATGCACCTCTACGAATATTGGCTTGTTGAGAAGATGCAATAGTACTATCCAATACTTTTAAAAATGGTATCGTACCTTGTGAATAACCTCCTTTTGATATAGGCTCTCCTCTACCCCTAACCTTATCCCAAGAACCACTTGTTCCTCCACCATGTTTAGTTAATAATGCTGTTTCTTTTACGTGATCAAAAATACTTGTCATAGAATCCTCTTTTTTTCCGCCGAAACAGGCGATGGGCATCCCACGATCAGTTCCTACATTACATAGTACAGGTGTAGATGGACATAACCAATTATTCCAAATGTACTTAAACCATTTATCAGCTATTAAATCTTTATCCATTGTATCTGGTAAATAATTTGATAAATGATTTACAACTCGTAAATACATTGTTCGTGAATCTTCATCTTCTAAGAAATAATTGTTCTTTCTTAATAGATTAATACTTTCTTCTGTAGCCCATTCTGGATGAGCTCTTGTCTCTTGTTGCCTTAACATAAGTTAATTGTATTTAGTTATTATTTATTTTCATCAGTAAAAATCCTTGTTATAGAATAAATAAATAGCAAGGATATAGTTATTAACTTTATAATTTCAATTACCATAAAGAATCTGGATCGACATCTTCTTGATTTGTATAATCAGTTATCTTTTTAGCAAAGAAATCACCATGAGAATTACCTTTTACAATTATATCAAACCAATCTACATTTTTTAATTGTACAGAATCAATTTCAAAAATAGAACTATAACCTAATTCAACAAGTTTTAAATTTAATCTATTAGCAATATAATTTAAAACTTCTTCTTTAGTTAATCCTCTAACTATACTAGTATTTTCAAATATGAAATCTAAATTATTAGATTCTAATTGATAAACTAATCTAGCCGCTTCTTTTATCTTATCTTCTGCTCTATGTTTGATATATGGGTATTCAGAACATAACTCTCTAAATAAAGCTATCCCACCTATAGAATGAATTTCTTCATCTCTTATAGAATACTCTACAATTTCTTTGGTCGCACTTAAAATTTTAGATCTTGAGAAATTAAATAAAATCATAAATGAACTAAATATAGCACAACCTTCAACAAATGCACTAAAAGAAGCAATTGATACTGCTATGTCTAATAAATGTTGTTTATCAGGATTATTTCTATCTAAATTCATTCTTAAACAATTTTGATTAACAATACTGTTTAATCTATTAGAAACTCTTTCTTCTTGTAAGAATCCTTTATAGTCTGTCAAATCTAATGATGCATTTAATCTATCATATGCTAACTGATGAATTGTTTCAAAATAACTAAATGTAGTACACATCATGCTAATTTCTGGATGTTTAAATACGTAAGAAAGATCTCTCCAATAGTCTCCCACGATTACTTCAACTTGAGTAAAGGACTTTAATAAATTACCAACAATATGTTTTTCTTCATCTGTTAATTTTGTATTCCAATCTTGAACATCTAATTGCATCGGAATATTATCTCCTAACCAATGAGTTGATTGTTGAATTTTAAATATCCTTTCTATCAAAGGATAATTAAACGGTTTAAATACCGATTTGTCTTCTAATAACATGTTTTAATTTTTTACAAATTTAATTAATTATTGTGAATTTAAAAAATTGATTTTAACTGTTCTGTTAATGAATCAATATCTTTGTTATTATCGATTATATATTCACAATTATTAACAACTGTTAAATCTTCTGATGCATGTTTATTTGATTCAGTTTGTCTAAGTAAACCTAATGTAACTGAATTTTCATATCCGACTATGAACTCTAATTCATTATGAAATCTAACATCAGAAATAATTATTACATCACAATCTTGATTTTTTTGTATTTCTGATTTTATAAAATTAATATGAACTTCTTTATTATATCCTCTTAAGAATTTAGTACCATATTCTTGTAATAACTGTCTTACGGTGGGCTTTACAGTATGAGTACCTTTTACAATTACATTGTTTGCAAACGAAGATCTTTCTTTCATAGTACTAAAATACTCTGTATTGTACATTTTAGTTCCCCAGTGAGTTTTTTGCTTTTCGTCACACCAAAAATCAAGAGCGTAAGTTTTAAATTCTTCTATTACAGAATCTTTAAATTCTCTATCTTCTAACATTTCTTCAGGTACATTTAATAAAGCTGCAACTGACTTTTTCAGTCTAGTTGCAAACTTTAATATCTTTACTTTTTCATTAGGATATATTTCTGATTTTATAATCTCAGCAGCAGTATCTTTACCACTACCCATCAATCCTGCTATTCCTATAATTAACATTGTTGTTTAGGGTTTTTATTATAATTTAATATTTCTTCTTCATTGTTCAAAGGATACTCTAATTCATGATCTTTTATATCTTCAAAATTTAATTCTGGTACATTAAAATCTTTTCTTAAAACTTCTAAATGATTATCCATTGATTCCTTAGTTTTTAATAGTATACCTATAGATGCTTTAATTACTACATTATTAGTATTAAATAACTTCATCACCTTAGCTCTTTCGTACATTTTAGAATACAAACTTTTTTTAAAATATATAGATGTTTTATTATATTCAGCTGGTATTTTTAATACTAATATATGAGTTAATTTTTCATCTATTATTTCATAATGATAATCATTTTCGTAACAACTAAGAGTTCTTATTTCTTGTAGTGATTTTATTATTTTATCATTATCTAAATTAAAACAAATAAATAAATGATTGGTATAATTAAAGTCTAATGAATCACTTATTTTATCTGAATGAAATATACCTATTATTTTAAGATCCATTAACAATGCATATACTTTAGAAGATAATTCTTTTACTATTGGAAATAAAAATCTAAATGTCTTATTAATTAGTAATTTGTTTGTATCTAGTTGCATATCCAGTCGTGGTTAAGGTTATTACTCCGTTATTAATTAATTCTTCATAAGATTTACTATAATCATTAACTTTAATATGGTATCTATATTTTGTTATTGCATCTTGCCATCCCTCAATCCATTTGAATGGTTTAGTTATACCTCCATCGCCTTGAGCAACTAAATCATCGTCATAAACAAATCTTACAATTTGAGATGAATTTTTAAAGCTAACAACTAAATTACTACATTCAATCTGATACAAAGGATATTTCTTACTTAATAAATGTTTATAAAATGCAAGTTGAAAATCATATCTATATTTTAAAATAGATTGTGTAAAATTATGTTTATAATCACTTGTAGTTTTTAAATCTATTAAATATATTTTAGCAAATTTATGATCTATAACTACAATATCCATCATACCTTTAACATAAATTCCATTTACAGTGTCATAAATGCACATTTGAAAATGAACATCAGAGTCGTCTTCGCCATCAAAAATACTAGCTACAACAGGATCTTTTGATGTAATCATACTAGTTTTTATACCTTTTAACATTAATAAATCCTCTTTAGTATAAGCTGTTTTACCAGCATTAACTATAATTTCATTTATATAATCTATTATTGATGCATCTTTATTTAATATATCTCTAAATCTAGTATCTATGATATAATCATCTTTCTTCCTATTCATATAATAAACTGCTTCATTACATGCTTCCCAGCCAAATTCATATAATACATCATCTAATAATGTTACATTAGTTACTTTATATTCTATTAATTTAGATATAACATATTCTAATATAATTGTTATTGAATCTGAAAATTTACAATTAAATTTAGTTTGATAATATAATGTATCAAATACTTCTTGTCCACCAGTAATGTACACATCCACTAAAGAACCTGCTTTTTGAGATCTACTAGCACCATTTTTCTTATCGTTCCATACATCTATTGATTCTAAAATCAATTTTAAATCTGATTGTGAAATTGCTGATACAGATCTATAATTAGATTCTGTATCAGCTAATGGGTAATACTTCATTTTTTAATATATGGTTTTAAGTTATCAAATGGCATTTTCAAAACAAAATCATGTTCTAAATTAGGAAGTGTTTTAATGATTTTTTGTAAATCACTATACCTAATATGAACTTGAGTTTCGTTATGAGTTCTTACTTTACCTTTTTTACCTTCTAGTTCATGTATAATGAAATACGGATAGTTAATTCTATCCGTATCTTCATAAGTTGATTCTATCAAAGTTTTCATCTCTGTTAAAATTATATCTGGTTTCATGCTTGTATGTTTTCCAGTTTTAATTTGAACATTAAATGGTAAAAAATCTAAATCAACTTTACAATTATCTAAAAGTCTAGATGCATTTCTAGATGTCTCACATTTAGCATATCCTAACTCTATAAATATTAATCTATACTTTCTTTCTCCCACGTGACCTTTAGTTCTGTTATTCATATTCTTCTAGTGTATTAAATGATTCTATAAGCTCAAATGCTTCTGGTGTTTTTTTTAACATTTTTTCACAAAATAAATCAGTTTCTGAGTCTGTAAAATCAATATAACTATCAGTTAAATTTTCATAATTAAATTCACTATCATACCATTTAAACATTTGTAAATAATGAAAAGTCGATTTATCAAGGTTTAATATGTTAAATACACTATTTCTTTGACTATTATTCATTGATTTTAATTTATCATAGTAATCAATACAATTAGTATCATTTATAGTTTTACTAAACATAACAATTTCATTTGTAAATTCATCTATTTTTGTGAAATTACAAAATCTATATTGCAAATCTATATGATGTAAAAACTTATCTGACAATACTAATAAATCACTAATATTATTATCACATTCAATATCATCAAAAATTGATTGTAATTCATTATTATTATAATATCTACTTATATTTAACTTATTAAATAATTGTTCCCATGGTTTTCCACATACATTTTTAGTACTAGGACTATTGCAATAAATATAATCACTTTTATTAATATCCAAAGTTCTCTTTATATTAAATTCTTTAAATAAAGTATCATAACTCATTGGATAAGTATTAATAGAAGTAAATGATATTTTATTACCAATAGTTTCTTTGTCGTAATTTTCAATATAATTTATAATACCTATAAAATTTATTATATTATGAACACTAATATTGTTTTCATAAGAAATAGATGTAAAATTAATACTATGAGTATAACCCTTAGTTGGTGCATTACAGAGTATTTTTAATAAAAGTGTTTTTAATCCTTTTAAATTATAATTATTAAATTCAAAAGTACATTGATTATGATGTACTTTTAAATAATTACTTTCTTTATATTTTTCTAAAATAGTAATCATAATATTAAATGTCAATTAAGCTTAATGCAGCTCCTTGAGTTAAGTTAGTTTTTTGTAATTTAGAAGCGTATTTTGGATCAATTAGATTATTACACCTAGTAGTATAAGATGTAGTCATAGATTGACTAAATAATGACATATTAGGATTACTACCATTACTAAATAAACTAGCAATATTTTTAGCTTGATCTACAGAAATTGTTTCAATATTATTAATCATATAAGAAATAAATCGTTCTGTATATATAGCAGCTTTAGTAATTTCATATTTAAGATTATCAGTACCATCTGGATTAGTTACATATCCACCAATTATAGAATGTAATTCTTTAGTCATTTCATCTTTCGATAATTTAACTAATTCATCAACTGGCGTTAATTTATCTAATCCACCTTCAATAAATGATAATAATCTAACTGAATCTGGTACTCCAATTAATGATCCAGATAATCTTGAAATATAATTAATAGATTCTTTCCAATCTTTAATTACACCTAACATTGTAGCTAATTTAGTATAACTACGAGGTGCAATTCTATTAACTTTAATAGATGAATCTTTTGATTTACTACTAAACAATTCACCATAATAATGGACAAAATTAATTACCCTAGAGTCTAATTTATTAACCTCAGCCCATTGACACCAAGCTGACTTATCAAAAATCATTTCTATAATAGCCATTCTTGATTTCATAGCTTCGTCCATTGATGTAACCATATAATCTGGATCGTCATCAGGATTACTTGATAAAATGATTTGTGCAGTAGATGGTAATCTCCAACTTAAAGATTCGCCTTCATTAATCAATTCCATTGTGGCTTGTAAGATTTGAGGATTTGCACGGTTAAAATCGTCTAAGATTAATACTACAAAATCACTTTTACCTTTAATCCAGGATGGAGGTGCAGTTTCAGTTTTAACTTGACCTGTTAATTTCAAAGTAAATTCTAATTCACCACTATTATTTCTTTCTTGTGAACTCATTAACTCTGTTTGAAGAGCATTTTCAGGAATCCAACGAGTGTTATTTTCTTTATCAATTGCTTCATATACTTTGTAAGATAATCCAATTAAATCACCTTCTTCTGACATTTGAGCCAATGATAATTTAACGATTTGTTCATCTAATCTTGTAGGATCAATTTGTTCATATGCTAATGGATTAACATCTCTCAATGCTAATAAATATTGTCTAGCAACTTGTCTAATAATACTGGTTTTACCAATACCACTGATGCCTACAATGTTTAATGCGGTAGGTCTAATATCACTAAGATTTGTAGATGTTACTAATTTATAATTGTTAATCATAAATGAGTGTAAAAATGTTTCTGTTTCCTTTTGATTTAATTGAGGAATTGATTTAATTTCAGACATAGTTTTATTTGTTTATTTTAATTATTGATTGATTGTTTTGTAAATTTAAATATTTGTCAGTACCATTAGATGATACTAACCATAGTAGTTTTTTGTAGGTTTTAATAACGTCATCTCCACCTCCATCAGTAAAGTATATTCCAGCATCATAAACTTGTTTATGTGTATTAAAATACTCTAGAGCAGGTGCAAAACATGTACCACCTCTACCTATAATGTCGAATGTATTTAAGTTCTGTCTAGTTAGAGTTCTAACTGCTTTTTTATTATCGTAATATTTAATTTCTGTATCACATTGTAAGATATCTATTTCGTAACCTTGCTTTGTTAAATGATACAATTCATTAAGTGCTTCATGTAACTCTTCAGTTGAAACTGATCCGGATACATCTATCATGAATAATATTTTAGCATGTCTAACTTTCTTTTTACCTGGTGCATCAGGATATCTTTTAGATTCCTTTTTTCTAGTACTTACTAATGTACTTGTTTTAGCTCCTGTACCAAATATTCTAAATTCTTTTCGCCAATCTACTTTAGCTCTATCCAATTTTAAATTTAACCTCTCTTGAACTGAAGCTGGTAAATTACCTTTTGATTTGTCATTACTTTTAACAAATTCTTCTATATTACTTGATACATTATTACTTATAGATTGTTTTAATAATTCATTTAAATTATCAACATTTCCATTTGCTTCTTCATTAGAAGTAGTCCAAGAATGTATATCATCATCAGAACTCTTGTCACCATTACCAGATCCTTGACCTTCTTCATCTGATTCATCACCTTGTCCTTCTTCAGACTCGTCGCCTGATTCAGTTTGAAAAGATGGCGATCCAAATTCATTCTTTAACTCTTGCTTTTGTTGATTTGATAAATTAGTTAATTTTTGATAATAATAATCAGCAGATGCTCTTTTGTTTAAAGTTAAACCAGTAACTTCTTCTATTTTTTCTAATGTAGCATATTCGGGAAAATCACTTAATAAAGTTTTTAAATCATGTACAAATTGATTTGCTTCAATATCACACGCTATATCCCATAAAAACTTATCAGAATATTTATTTCTATCTAATAAATGATTACAAATAATATGAATCATTTCATGATTTAAAATATTCTTTAAAGATTCAGAAGATATATTTTCTACTAATTTTTCATTTAATACTAATTCATAAGATAAACCTCTTATATTTATATTTGTAAATTTTACTTTATCACTAGTCTTCACATGACTTTGAGATAAAAACCATCCTGAAAATGGATCTTTAAATTGCAATCTAATAATTGCTTTTTGAATATTACTCGATGTACTCATCTAAACTTACTTGTTTTAAAAATGTTAAACATTCAGATATACCTTTAGATTTATATAGATCCGATATATCTTTTATTTTTTCTGACAATAAATTAACAGGTAAATGTATGTTATCACATCTTCCTATTCTTTCTTTTATAAAATTACTTAGATTTATAGCTGAATTTATTCCTGCATTGTCATTATCAAAAAATACAATTGGTCTTTTAAATTGTACAAAAAGTTCTTTTATTGTCTCTTCATTAAATGAAGTTTCGGATTGACACCATATAACATTTGTTAATCCTAAATTCTTTAATACTCTAGTATCTTTATATGATTTAGTTAATATTATATAATCTTTAGTATAATCTATTTTAGTAATATTACCTAAGTCATTTTTATTAAGATTACTTCGCCATTTAATTTTACTTAAAGGAGAATATAGTTTTAATCCATTATTCGTAAAATCAGTATAAGCAAACATTAATCCATGATTTTTATATACTGTATAAAGATTATTCTTAAAATCAAATTGTTCATATAAATCTACAGAAAATACACTATCATTTATCAATTGTTCTTTTACTATACCATATTGAGACCAGTATTCTAAATCTTTATTAGAATAGTCTGATTTAGGTAAATATTTAAGGTAATATCTGTCTGAAGTTTTGACGATTGGCTTTTTAATTGGTAAAGGATTTATTATTGTATTTTTAGATACGTAACCTTTCAATTCTAAATCATTTATTATATCAATTGATTCATTAAATGAACAATTAAATCCCAATCTTATGAAATCTACTATATCAAACCAATTTGGATTATATGAATAATCATTAAAATATATTATGCAATCATCTGACTCACTAAAAAAACAACCTGGATTAGTGTCATTTCTAAATGGATTAGTATATTTAGTATTAAACAAAACTTCTTCATTTAAAAAATACTCGAATAATTTAATTTGATCAAAAGATCTTATAAAATCTCTAACATTAAATTTTTCATTTTTAAAATCGAAGTTAATCATTTTAAATTATATTAAAAATCCCCTTATAATTAAATAAGGGGATTTAAGTTTATTAATTTATTTTACTGGATTGCCAAATAAATCAGTTACCTGACTTTGAGCTTCCGCAGATGTAGTTGCATTAGGAATTGAGCCTAATAATGGACTTGCAGAACTTGTAGTTTTTAATTTAGATAACCAACCAGTATGTTCACTAGTCAAAAACCAATTACTTCTTTTAATAGGATGTTCTTTGCCTTCTGCATTAACATAAACAAGTGTTTTAACTGATTTACCAGCTTTAGTCTCCTCTGTTAAATGTTCTGTGTATTCACCAGTATGTTTTGTAAAGATAGTCTCACCTGGATAAGGTGAAGATTGAATTGTTAAATATTCTTTGCCATCATCGGTTAACTTTTTCTGATGAATACAGAATACATCAATATCAACATCAGAATACATATCAAACGAAACTATTTTATTAAATGCTTGTACTAATTTTTCAAGAGTAAAGCTACCTCCTAATTGTTGAAATTCGTTTAATTGTTGTTGAGCTTCTTCTGCTGGAATATAACAAGTAATTAACTGATAAAATGCAGACGCAACTTTAGAAGTTTCTTTTGATAAAGCTTTTCTTTCTTCTTCTGATTTTACATTTTCAACACTAATTTTATTTCCATTTACGAAAATGTCAGTTAGATTAAAGAAGGATACATTCATAGGAGTAGTACCTACTAAGAAATGCATTTTAGCATATGATGTACCTTTGTCAGAAGTTAAATATTCTACTTTTTCTAGTCTAGCTTTGTTTAAGCCTAAGTTAGGTCTTGATCCAGAATTGTCAAATTGAGATTTGTTTTCAAATACTTCGTTACTAAATGTGAACATAATTTTTAAATAATTAAATTGTTAGTTAATGATTGAGATTAATGATTAAAGTTGAAATGATTGTTGTTCTTGTTGAAATGAAGTTGGAGTTTCTTCTACTTTTAATTCAACTGTAGATTTTGGTTCAGTTGGTGTAATATCATCAATTAAATTGATTTTAACACCTCTTTTAGATTTTAATTCTTTTAACAATGGATGTTCTTTGAACAATTGTTTAAGGGCTACTTCTGGTACTCCATAGTTTTTAGCCATTTCTTTAGTTGATAATCCATTTTCTTTGTCTTGTTTCAATTGTGAAACTGTTAAACTTACTTGCTCTGCCATGATTGGTTATTTATTTATTTGTAAAGTTATTAATTTTTTTTGTTTTGTGCAAATTTTATGATTCAAATTCGTGCATTCTTTTAATTACGAAATCTAAATCATTTGGTATTAAAATATCTTCAAATACACCCATAGGTGATTTAGCTTCTATTTTAATGTTGTCTAATTTGGTTGCATTAGTTACAAACCAGTAACTGGCTTTATTGTCTTTTTTATCAAACGTTGTATGAGTGTATAAGTGGTATGTAACAGACCTACTAGGATGACATTTATCCTCTGTCATTCTACCCATTAATGATAACTTTCTTGCTCTATTAAATTCATCGCCATCTATTTCATCATGATACATTAGTACTATGATTACATCCATATCTAAATTCTTAAGCATATTAATACTATCATTAACATGTTTACTAAGATCTGTAAATTTAGTGTAACCTGGTTCTTTTGCTCTAGATAAAAATTCATCTGACATTAACATTCCAAAATCATCAAAAATAACTGTTTTTATATTTTTAAGAGTTGGTAAATATTTTACAACTTGTGCAAATTGAATATATCCTGCTACTGGATTAGATTCATCAGCACTTTTGAATGTATATAAATTTTGTTTTTCTGTATTATATAATGTCTTTGATTTTGCAAATGGTAATGATTTATTTGTACATCTAACAATAAATGTTTCATCTGGATTTAAATTTCTTAATGAGGTTGTTTTACCTGACCCTGTCGGTCCTGATACAATGATTACTTCTGCCATTTTTTTAATTATAAATTGTTCACTTGTTAATTCTATTTACGTATTCTTTCGTAAACTCCTAAAGCTCCTTTTAAGTTCATATGACCATGTGCAGGAAACTCTCCAAATCTTCTTTTTATAACGTGAAACGACCTCAAGTATGGGTTAATTAATCTTTTATTAACATCATATAATTTAACTCCAAAATGAGTTGTTAAATTGTATTTTTGATCTAAAGGATTAAACAATGTAATACCTGTATCACAATCTTCTAATAAATTCTCACTACCTTTAATAGATTCGTCACCTGGAAATATTGTATCACCTGCAAATTTCAATCTGTCTACATCAGAGACACTTTTATTTACATGAATTAGGTTTACAAATGTTATTCCATGTCTATTTCTGTAATCTACGCACTTGTTTGAAAACTCATTTATAGTTTCATATAATGTTTTACCTTCTGTCATTACTTTTCTAATGTGATCTGTGATTACAATTTTATGTACAGGTTCTTTTACTTTTGATAAAGCTAATAATTGATTTTCAAATTGACCAAGAGTTAATTTAGTGCAGAAAACAACTCTTCGTTCTGAAATCGGATTATCGTCATCATCATAATTACCCATTAAAGGTATAATTCTATTATTATAAACTTCTTTAACTTTTTCAGCTATAGAAGTCGATAAAGGTTCTATACATTTAACTTGTGTACCATCATCATTAGTGTGATAACAAGTATCTCTACCTAGTAAATAATTAGAACTGATATAACGTTTTATTGGCTCTTCAACGTTATCAGAATTAATTCGTTTTACTTGACTATCATAATGGTCAATTCCATAGTCTAAATACAGAAATATTACTATTAATTTAGCTTCTATTTCAGTTCTAGACATTTCTAAAGAATTGAATATCCATAATGGTGGAACTACTTTATTTCGTAAACATTCAAGGTAAGGTTGTACTATAAAAGAATATAATATCATTGTTGTTTTACCAGAACCAGGACTACCACCTATTAAGTAATAATGTCTTTTTAATATACCACCTATTGCCTCATCTAAAGGAGTACCTGTTGTTAATCCTACGTTATATCCAGATTGACCTAAAGAAATTTCTTTTAATATGTTCATATTGTCTCTATGTGAATAAAGTTGTATTATTTAAATTTCTATCATTTAAATCTTTTTGTTCTCTAAATAATTCTACCCAATATAATAATCGACTATCCTTTTTATGTTTTATAAAATAGTTTAGACTTTTAAGGTATTGAGGATCATCTATAGATTCCAAATAATATTCACAAGCTCCAATAATCTCTTCTTTGGTTACGGATTTATTTTCACGCATAAAAGAAGCAATTCTAACTTTAACCTCTTTTAAAGGTCCATTTCTCTCTGGATTTATTGATTTAAATTTACTTCTTATTGGAATTATGAAATCATAATCTGAATAATCATCTACTGATTCATCTTCAAATAAATTCATTTTTAACTCCAATTTCTTAGTATCTAAGTTCAAATCTACCATTTTTAAAGTAGTTATTTGAGCTCTTGTATAAGCTACCAAACTAGTGTACTCTAAGTCATAATAAATAGCCAATAGAAATAGAAATCCCTCATCAATATCAATTCCGTTTTCTATAAATTTTAATTCTATCTCTTTATTTAATCTTTTCATTTTTTAATTCTTCATATGTTGTTTTATTTATTTTATCGTTGTTTAAAAATGTTAAAATACTGTTCAACCATACTTCTTCCTGAGTACCTTTAGAACACACTATATATAATGTAGATTGATCATCACCACGTAATAATCTACCTAGTTGTTGTAGTAAGTTTTTCTCATTACTATTTACTTTTAATAATATACCTTTATTAAGATTAGGTATAGTAATTCCTTCATTCAATGCATTTACACACGCAATATGATTTATTTTTGAATCAATCATATCGTTAAGAGCTTTTTTACCAGATTTTGAATGATAAACATTTGAACATATTTTTTTAGTATGCTCTATTGATCCACAAAATATAATAGCTCTATCATCTTTCGATATTAGATTATTATATATCCAAGTACCAACTTCAAATTTAGAATCTAATCTATATAAGAAGTTTGCTCTTTTAATATTATTTTGCTCAGTAGGTTCTAACTCACATATTCTAGATAATCTTTTATACATTATCTTTTCATTTAAATTTAGTTCTGAAAATACAACTTTAATTTCATAATTTGATACAAATTTATTTTCTACAGCTTCATCTAATGACATTTTACCAACTATATCAAATTTTAGCATATCAACTATAAATGGTTTTCTACGAGGTTCTGTACCTGTTAAACCTAATAAAAATGAATTTGTAGTTAGTAAATAATTGACCATTGGTAAAGTTAAATTATGTACTTCATCTAATATTATTATATCATATACATTTAAATTTAATTTTACCAATGAATCATAACATATGGAATCTACGTGTAAATCATAAAGTGCTTTTCTTCTAAATTTCTTGAACTCATTTGGAACGTTAACATCTCTAAGTATTTCTGTTGGGACAACAAATAGTATTCTTGATTGCTTGTTTATTTTATTTACAATTTTAGCAAGAAACTCTATTGCGACTTTGGTTTTACCTACACCTGTAGCAAGTAATGCTAGCGAATTTAATCTTACTTCATAATTTTTTACTATATTATTTACTGTTAATTTTTGAAATTCATTTCTATCCATTACCAGATTATATTATCTAATTCTAAAAGTATATCTTTAGTAGGTTTAATGCTTCCATCATCTACTAATTCCATTGACTTTACTCTTACAAAATCTTTATGCTCTCTTTCTTCATCAAATACAAACAATCCTTCTTGACAAATTAAATCTGTTTGTACAGTAGGAATAGTTCTAAAATTAGATTGACATAAATGTTTTAAACTATCTATATAACTAAAGTTTTTATCAGCCAAAGCTTTTTCATATAAAGAAAAACTAGTGCTTATTTTATCCATAAACTCTAATGTTAATAGTTTATGCCTATCTTCATTACTTAGTTCATCGTTTGGTAATAATAGAATATCTAAATATTCATCACCAGATTCACCATTTTTTAATTTAGTTAGATATTCAATATATGGTACTAATGGTATCGTCATTACTGTTTTCTTACCATTTATTTCAATATCATCAATATTGCTAGTTCTATATTCTGAATCACCTTCTATGAGTAAAGAACTTCTAAAAGCTATTATTAATGAATCCATTAATCCAAGTTCTTTAAATCTTTCTAGAACTTTATTTTCTATTTCAATTGGTAGAATTTGATTTTGATACTTTGATAAATCGTAAAATTCCTCTACTCCTAAATCTAGGAAAAATTCTTCAAATGTGTTTATTACTAATTTCATAGTTCTACTGATATGTTTTTATTTATTATTTTATAATTTTCAGATAAGTTGGGGTTTAATTTTAATTGATGTACCCTGAAAAAATCAAATTCGACTTCATCAAATATATATAATCCTGGTATAACTAATGATTTTTCTATTAAATTTATAGGAGTTAAGTTTGATTTAATATAATTCCATAAAGGATCTACATTAATATTATGGTTATGGGTTACAAAGACACCGTTAAATCCATTATCACCAAAAACTTTAACTACTAATTTATTTAATGATTCATTATTCATAAATTCATTATTTAAATTAGCAATATAATCATTGATGTCAATTGTATAATATTCTAAATCGCAAGATTCTTCTTTACTATTGTATAGTCCTAATACTATGATTAATTTGTTAATTAAATTATACTTAGAAATTAAAGGTTTAGTTATATTTTTAAATAATACTTTGTCTTTTAGAGTTGTATCAGGTAAATCGTTTATTTCATGAAATTCGTCAAAACCAAGATCTAAGAAAAATCTTTCGTGTAATGATATTTCTAACATAGTTATTTATTAATTGAATTTATAAGTTTATAAGTTTCTTTGATGTAAAAATCATAGTTTATTAATTTAAATAAAGAATGTAAGTTTACATTTGTTAAATTATTACATTCAGTACATAAGTAATCAACATGAATATTTGATTCTCTGATTGAATCTTTACCAGCTAATGGTGGCATTATTTTCATGAATGTTTTACCTTGTTTAGTTACTAAATATCTAGTTACTTTTTGTAATCTTCTTTCTTTTTCAAATCTAACTATTGTTTTAAATCTATTTTTTATTTTAGATGGTATTTGTTCTGTTATTAACTCACCTTCCCATAACTGATGTTCTTTTGATTTAACATTTACTGCTAAAAAGAAATCAAATATATCATCATGAAATAATATAAAATCTTCTGGTTTTATATTATCTATAAAGTATGCTTTAGCTGCCTTTGGTACAATTAACATAGAATGATCTTTAACTAATCCTCGATCTATTTCAAACGCACCTTTTAATTTAACTTTTCCGTTAGTATATTGCGAGATATAATTATTTACATTAGATATAAACATCTTACTATACTCATTGTATTCTAACTTTAAATTTACTTGATTTTCCCATTTATTACATATTTCAACTACTTTGTTATAATCATTTCTATTAAACATTATAGTAGAGCCATCAGTATTAATTTGTAATACTTTTAAATGATCTATAGTACTAAGTTGCTCAATTAACATTGTTAATACTAGTTGACCATTCAAAGTTGTTTTTAATGTGTATGAAGGGTCAAATAGTTTACTGTATTCAGATTGAGTTTTTCCGTATCAGGGTTGTTATCCTAAATTCATTTAAAATTTAGTTCTATATGTCACCATATAGCTCGGACTATATCATCATCTTATAATATAAGATGTCGGGTTCTCGTGTTGATTTCATCACAGGTCTTGTGGTATATCATTAGTCTCTACACCTTCTTAGATTCCCATCTAAGCTCGGTTAGGTATTGTCTTATTTAAGAGTTCCACCTAATTCTCCCGATTTTTCAATGCGAATCGCTTCGCAAAGCTGCTTTTTATAAAACAGAGTTCATACTTAATTTTATAGCTGTATTTAAAGGATTAGTCTTAGGATAAGACTTACGCTTTTCTTTTAAATTTGAATACACATTACAAAAACTTAATCCAAATTGAGACGGATAAAATTGATTTGAGATAGATAAACTAGGGTACATTGCTTCTACATCTACATCTAATATCATATTTTCATCATCAGAAATAAACGATCCTTCAGTAGAAAAATGTACGCCACCCACTCCATATACTATTTCATTTCCTTTATATAATATGTTAAAGTAATCTTGTTTTCCTTTTACTTTTTTTTCTTTATAATATCCTTCTAATGATTTTAATTTTTCATATTCTAAACTATTTAAACAACCTTTTATTTCTATAGTTTGAACATCTTTTAACCAATTTAAAAGTAAATTAAATTCTTTAGATTCAAATTTTATATAATCAAATATTAAATCTTTAAAAGAAATCAAAATTCCTTTATCCACTTTTTTAAAGTTATTTCTTTCACAATCCATTTCTTTCTCTAATTCTAAAAGAAATATTTCTTCACCTAACTGAGCATCGTCTTTTGTTATAAAATTTTTACTATATTCTAAATTCAATTGATTTCTCATATCAATTTTATCTTTTGAACTTTCATATAGTTTTATAGTTGTAGTAATATCATTTTTACAATAATTTATAACAACATCAATTTCTTCATCAGTTAATACAGCAGTATGATGAAATGGTAACTCTTGAACATTTAATACTCGTAATGCAAACATTAAGTATTTTAAACTGATCATTTGTACATCAAATCTATTTATCCTCATTAAATCAATTTGAGGTATACCTAGATTATATTTAGGAGGATATTTAGATTTAGAAGTTACTAGTTCATCTGATTTTGATTTTACTTTACTTAATATTTTATCATTACTTAAATTGGAATTTATTAAAAGTGATAAAATATATTCGAGCATTGGACCATCATAATTTAAATTATTAAAGCCAACTAAAGGCAATTGTTGATTATAACAATATTTAGCTAATTCTATTAATAAATCAGATTCCCATTTTCTAGATGATAGTTCTACTATAATAGTTTTATCTTTTTCTGTATGATAACCTACAAATAAAAATAAATTTTGGTATACCTCTAAATCGTATACTATCATTCGTGATCTGATTCTACAGTATTAAATTCAAATGGCATTACATTAGTTACTGCATTATCTAAAATAGAATGGCAATTTGCTACTCTGCGAGCTAATAGACCTTTCATATCATTGGCTTTCATTTCATCGTTAATTTCCTCTGAAATAGATCTATAATTACCATATCTACCTTTTCTATATGTAATCAAAGCATGAGTAACTGTTAAGGTATCTTTCAACTGTAATTTTACAGTAATAGTACACATATTATCACCTTTTCCATTAACGTATGTTCTTTCTATTTCTTTAGTATTAGTTACCACAGGAGTAATTGTTTTAGGGTTATACCCAAATAATTGTTTAAGCATTTCAGTTTCTTTGTTAATTAATTGTTCTGGATCTAAATCTGTTACATTAATTAAATGTTTTTTCAAATCTAAATCTTTAAGTTTATAAATATTGACCTTTCTATTTGTTGGTCTAAATTCGTTACTCTGTACTACCTCTACAAGAGCACTTTTACTTGGTAATGATCTCATTTGATCTGGAGTGAATGTTTCTTCACTTCCATGTAATAAGTTCATTAAATCTGATAATTCGTCTTTGGTAAGACCTCTACATACTTCTATTAATTTAATAATAGATTCAATGTGATTCTGTTTCATAATTTGAGATAATTTATTTTAGGTAATTTAGATAATCTATAAGATAATTCATGAATACAATAAATAATTTTACGATTCAAAGTAGTATATATAGTATGTTCTGACATACATTTTATTTTATAATAGTTTTTATAAGTTCGCATTATTTCTTTTTTATTAATAATACATATCGATGTTGAGATTCACCAATAAACTCATAACTAGATATCATATAATAATCGAACTTATCACCACAATAAATGTATTTCATAAATATTTTATAATTTAATTTAAATGTTTTCATGTATAAAATCCTCTTGAATTGATATAACCTTACGTGACATCCATTTTTTGCTATTTTTAAATACCTTATAACGCTTTAACCAATCTTTATAAAATATTTGTTTATAAGTTAATTTAAATATTCTCATTTGTTATTGAAAAATAATATTAAATATATAATCGTCCTGCATTGACTTACTTCTTCCTTTCATCCACTGTTTACGAATGATATACTGATTGTTACCACTTATCCATGTTACATAAAATACGTGTTTATGAGTTAATTTATAAGTTCTCATTTTTCATTGATTAATTTTAAGTCATGAAGTAATTGATCAAATTTAAATGGTCGTTCAATACCTGTCAAAATAACTTTCATCTTGAGTATTACTCTAATCTTCCAACCTAATTTGTAATATGATTTAAATTTTCTCATCTTTTATAAATTTTAAATTTAATTATCTCTGTATCATCAATAATCCTAATGTGAATTTTAACAATAGAACTTGAGATCCAAGTATGTTTGATAAATAATAATTTATCAAATTTTAACTTAGAAGTTAATTTTGTTACTTTCATATTTCCATTAAATATGCTTTTTGTCTAATTTTTACACCAGTAATATCTGACTCATCATACATTATACTTATTTTTTTGAATTTACATAATATTTTCTTAGTACGTAACTTGTATTTTATTTTAAATGCTCTCATTTTTATTAATTAGAAATTTGTAATACTCTTGAATAACTAAACTACTTTCTATATTATTTAATTTTAAATAATAATCATGACATAAGTGTTTTTTATAATCTATTTTATCATAAAGTTTATAAGTTCTCATATTTAATTTGTATACTAATTACAGAATCTTTTACATTTGAAAGCATGTAATAATCATTAATGGCATAATATGCAATCCATAATTTGAATTTAAGTTTATAAGTTTTCATGCGTATAAGTTGGTATAATAAAACTGTCTTACATTTAAAGCAGTTAGTATTCCACACATTCTAATTGATCGCCTATCAAGCCAATCTACTTTAAAATTTTCTTTATAATTGTGTTTAAATGTTATCATTATCTTTTAAACTATAAATTTGTAATATACCATTTTTAAAAACAAAATAATAATAATACTTACGAAGAAATGGATATTCTTTAATAAACATTTGTTTACCTACTTGTTTATATATTCTCATAAACTTCTTTTTAATCTAATTCTACCATCTGAAATAATTACATCGTGATCACAATGGGAAGTAAATGTAAGTATAGCAAACGTAAATGATGGTTTTAAACTATGTATTAAATGATATTTAATAGATAATTTTTCATATAATTTAGTACATCTCATATTAATTTTCAGTTGTAAAACGCATTCTAAAACAATATACATTTACAAGTCTAGAAAACTGAACTTTATTTGTACTACCAATCATATAGTAAAGATCTCTAAATGACAATTCATTTTTAAATTCCATTTTTTCACTTAATTTTTTTGATTTCATAAATTGTGTCACCCCAGTTAGGAATTTCCATATAATTACTCTATAAATTAATTTTATCAGTATAACAAATAGTATCAATAGATATTATAATACATCTAAATAGTTCTGCTTTATATTTTATTTTATTATGTAATTTAGTTGTGATCATTGTTTTTAAACTTTATATCAAACTCAAAAATATATTCATTATTTCTAATACAATGTTTGGTACATTTAAATGTTTTGTAAATACGAATACTTCTTTTTTTAATAAAATATTTTTTTTGATCTTGTTTTTTAGCTTTCATTTATGTATAACTTTAAATTTATAATGATGTCTACTACTAGTAAAATTCTACAGGTTTATCAAAATACCTGTAAGTTATTTTAATTTTATATTTATAAATAAATACACTAAACCTTACTTTATTAGTTGACCCAAGGTCAGTATATGTCATAAGTTCTTGTATAAATAATTTTTTATCTATATGTTTTGTGACTTTCATTTTGAAAATTTTATCATACGATTAGTAAAAAATATTAAATATGCATATACATTAATACTTCTACTAAATCTAACTTTATTAGTCGAACCGATTACACGAGCATTAAGAAGTTCAAATAAAAATACTTTTTTATCTATATTTTTTGTAGAAGTCATTTTTAATAAATTGTATTGTAGAATCAATCTCTCCATACTTTATGTCACTCCATATATGAACTTCATAAATAGTTGGGTCAGGATTAAAGTTAATTTTATTTGTACTACCAACTCCATCATATAGGATAAACCTATGTTTAAATTTTGTCTTATTATTTAATTTATTACTTATCATAATTTAATTAGTATAATATAACGCATAAATCAGATGCACGTGATACTGCTGTATATAATAATCTAGTTCGTTCTTCTTTATCACTATTTATCATCATATCTTTTAGATCTATAATGGTACTAAAGTAAGTGCTACCTTGAGATGAGTGTGTCGTTATAGCATACTTATAAGTGTATTCTTGAAAGTATTCTGCTATTTCAAAATATCTAACCCAATGGATTTTTTTAGCTTTTGCTAATTTAGCCACTTCACTTATTAAATTATTTAATTCTTGTTTATTTGTGGGAATAGCACAATTAAGACCATTATCAAAGAATACTCTCATGTAAGAAATAGACATTCCTACATCATTTAAATTAAGAGTTAGATTAGGTGTTATTTTAGTAATAACTCTAATCTCACCAGTTTTAAAATCTTTAGAATGTTTCATTATAATAGATTCTCCAACAACTAAAGTAGGTGCTGCATCACCATACTTTTTAGTTCTTACTGCTGAATTTACATTATCACAAGCTTTATTAGAATATGCTAAATAAACCATATCATCTCTTTGAGCCAAAAGAGTGATAAAAGAATCTAATACATCTTCTTTTACAAAGAAAGCATACCCTTTTTTTTCATTAGTTAAATTATTCTGTTTAAAACTTAATATTTCATTGTGATTTCTTACTAATTCTAGTATAGGATTGTCTTTAGCTTGTCTAACTATTTCAGTTAGTTTAAAGGGTATTAATTGATGAAATAAGGGATTTATAGATTCATCTACTGGATTAAGTTGTTTTCTATCTCCACATAGAATTATTTTTAAATCTTTATTAATACTAGTTAATGCCTTTAGCTTTTCATACATATCAGCAGTTAACATAGAGCATTCGTCAATAAATATTAAATCAAATTTATTAGCTAATTCTGTTTTAATTCTATCAAAATGAGGAGATTTAAAAATAGCAACTCCTTTATTAAAATCATAAGTTTTCTTATAATCTAAGAAAGATTGTACCGTAGAGAATCCGACTTTATTTTTTAAATTTAAAAGTTTAGATTCTAATACACTTAATGCTTTATGAGTTGGAGCAGCTATTAAACATCTTTTATTTAATTGTAATGATGCTTTAATTATTGTATGTGATACGGTTGTTTTACCTACGCCGGGTTCACCTTCTAATAAAAATAAATTATCATCAGAACTCCACATCGTGGATAGGAGTAGCGACGCAACTTGTAGTTGATGAGGTGTTAATTTCATTTTCTAGTTGGATAATTAAGTTATCAAAATCTAATTTATAATCAAAATTAGATTTATTTAACTTTTCAATTTTTAGTTTAGTTTCAATTATTGGTCTCAATGCTTTCTTTACTAAAAGCTCTAATGCTTTATATGCATCATCTTCTGTTTTACATCTTTCAAGTTCATTATTTACATTTACTAATAATGCACCATCAATTTCTGAAATTTTAATCTCAATATTGATTTGTTTAGTACCATAAAAGTAAGTATCCATATATGGATATAAAGACTGCCTATTTTTTAACATTAGCTGTTTATTTGAGGTATAACAAATCAACTCTTCTTCGATAAGTGATTTTATGGCATGGTCAAATGAAACATTTGATTTAGCATTAGTAAATATTTTTACTTGTTCTGTGGGTAAAAATGTATTTTTAGATAATACGTCCACTATCTTCTCCTTTAAGTTCATATATTTTGCGAGTTAATTTAGATATTAAATAATCATGCAATTTTCCTTTTAATTGATTAAACAAATTAAGATTAGAAGGTTTAAATTTAATTAAGTTTATTGAATTATTATTTGACTGATATTTAAAGTATGTGTTACCAAATGAATCTTGATAAGTGCTATAATTAATTTCTCTAAGTAGTAAATTTTGATTAGTTTTATAATTTATTATAATATGATTATCATCTTCAGATTGATACATTATACAATTTAAATAAAAATAGAGATAACCTTTATTAGGATTTGCATATACATTGTCATTGCATATTATTACAGTATCCCAACCAATTACAAATGGATATTTATAATTATATTTAAAATTACGTATATCATCTATAATTACACTTTCATTAGTTATGTATATTCCAAAATTATCAATAATAATTAATTTATTTAATTCATATTTTCTACTATAATTATTAAATTTAATTTCATTGTCATCAATTTCTAATCTTAAATTAGAATGGTATAGCAGACTTCTTTTTTTGTACAACATACTTTTTTAATATATAATTTAATAATTTTGAATTTAAGTTATTTATTACATTAATTATTGAATTGTTAGTTTTATATAGTTTATCATTTAATACCATAAATTCTTTAGTTATAATTACTTTGTTATCATCATATATAGTACTTGATTCTTTTGTTATATTTTTATATAATAAATAATACTTATACCAACTTTTATACACTATATATTTATTAGTAATTAATACTATATTATTAATATCAAATGACGATGTACATTCATACCAAATATTATTAACTATGAAATGATCATAATTTACTTTATATACTTCAGTATTATTTTTCAAATATCTTTTGCAATCAAATCTATATAAATCTCGACCTTGTACAGCTATAAATAAAGAATAATCTTTTCCTCTAGCTACATAATTCACTTCTGATTCTAATACTCCTGATTCATAATAAGTGTCTTCATAATTAATAAACAACTTATCATCCATTACAATAATTTGTTTATTAAAATCTACTGATACATTATCAGTTATTTTTTTAAAATTTATTTTGTTAGTATCATGAAACATTATTTAAAATTCGCTTTTAATAAATCCATAACTGAGAATATCTTATCTACTGTAGGTAAGTATTCTTCTAATTCTTCTTTTGTATAAAGTTCTTTATATGGTATATGATTAGTTAATCCATTTACAATAGGATCTAATCCCATGTCTTCTAGATTTAAATCAATTATAGAATCTAACCCTTCTTTCTTTAGTAACATTACAAATTGATCTAAATTAGATGTTACATTAGAACCAATATCTTCTATAATTACTTCTACCATTTCTTTGTGTTGTCTTAATGCTGTTTCCTTATATTTTAAATAAGGAGGTAATAGTTCTTTAGTCATATTAATGGATGATTTTTTATTTGATATAATTGTGATTGTAATTCGTTTTTCATAGATTCTAAATCATTATAACAATGTTCGCTAATATTATCATTGTAATAGTAAGTTTTTTTACTATTACAAGTATCGTTATCTTTAGTACAATTACAATTATGGGAAGTGTGTTTACCTATTCTAACTACTTCATAGTTATTATCATCGTTTAATTTTTTTAATACTGAATAACTTATTCGGTCAAATTTTGTATCATTAAATATTTCAAAATCAAATGTCTCACATTCTATAATATCAGTTGTAATTACATAAGTAGATTTTAAAAGTGATTTATATAAATCATCAAAGTTATCTACTTTATGTAACTTTTTTTTAATAGTTTTTATACCTCTAGTTTCAAAAGCTACATAATAATCAAAATCTTGAGTAAAGCATAATGATCTAACTATTTTTTTAATATTAAGTTTTTTACCTGGATATATATAAATATACTTACCCATATAAACTCCTTTTCTATTATCAGAGAATATATATTTACAACCTATTTCTAATTCTTTTTTAGATACTTTTAATGTCATAAATGTTTTTCTATCTATTATAGATTTAGCTTTTTGATATACCAAATCAAATACAACATTAATATCAGTTGATATATTTTTTATTTTTAATATATTCGCTGACTGCATTAAATTTGACCAATTAGAATTAAAGTTTAAAGTTTTAATTTTATAATCACTACCTAATGCTTCTTTTATAATTTTATTTTTATCAACTATTGATTTACTCATAGTGTTTAAATTGCTTATTTATTAAATATAGATAATTATTGATTCTACCTTTTTTTAGTATCCATTCTGCACCATATTCACCTTGCCAATGTATTAAACTTGCATAATAAAATAAATGTAAATCTAATGGATATTTTTCTTTAAATTTATTAGCATATGGAATTAATACATTCTGAATATGATGGTCCATTAATTTTTCTTGATTTATACTATCTCTTAAAAATGTATTAATACTATGACCTTGTTTAAACTTCGTTGGTATATACCTCCATAAAAATTGGTATTTACCACATGCATTTGTAGTAGGATTAAATGCGTTATAACTTTTGTGTTTACTTTCTGTTGACGCAATAGCTTTTTTAAATTGTTTAATATCTAATTGAGCGTTTAATATAAATGGTAATAGTAGTGTTATTAATTTAATCATATTATTAAATAAGAGTTAAAAAATAATTTCTAGCTTTTTCAGCTATTGCAACTTTTACTTTTTTTTCATTTAGATTTTGAATTAACTCTTTTTCTTCTTTCAAAACGTCATTTATTATCCATCTTATAAATTCACCAGTGTTTTTAGATTCAATATCAATATTATTTTCTTTTAAATAACTCAATCCTTGCTCTAATCTATTGTTTGAAACTGAATATTCAACAAACTCATTTATTGAATTTAATAATTCTAAATCAATAGAGTTTAGTGTTTTAACTTTTGATGACGAATGCTGTTCTCCTTTTGACTTGAATCTCAAATCTTGATCTGTTGTACAAGTAAAAACAATTCCTTCTCCAATTCCATTTTTATTGAAATATTTTCCAACAGGACAGCATTCTTCAACTGCTATTGTCATTTCAATAAGTTTATTTTGTGAAAGTTCAGGATTGTTAAAATCAATATCAATTTCATAAGTTTGAAATTGTAAAATATTGTAGATTCCAATTTCATTTTTATTCATAATTTAAAATTTTCTAAAATGTTTTAATATACACCAATTTTTAAAAACATATTTTCTTGTTATAATATGTAAAAAACGTAATTTATTCATAGTTATAATTTGCTCTTTTTTTTGAAGTAATTCTTTTAATAATATATAACCAGTAGCTTGATGAGTATCTGGTAAACCTGGTGTATATAATTTATCCAATATTTGGTCAGCATATACTTTAAAATTAATTCTAGTAAGTATTCTAAGGTGATTCGATATTAATTCTCTAAAGATAGGACCTTTCATTCTTATTTTATTAAACAACTTAGTTGTTATCATAGTATAATCTTTTAGTTAATAATAGTTCATTATAATTATATTGTACATAAGTATTAGTACTATTACATTTAATTGGTATATCTATTATAAATTCTTTTATTGGATTATCTGTATCTGGTAAATAAACTAATTTAACTCTTTTATCTTTATCAAAATTATTAGTTGTCCATCTTATTCTTCTAAATGGTTGTCTTATAATTTTTATTAATGATTTAACTTTCATAATAATTAATAGTACATTTTTTTAGTTAATATTAAATTGTTAAAATAAGCTTTATTTTCAATAATATAATTAGTGTTTAATGAAGTACATTTAATGGGTAACTTAATACTAATAAAATTATCACATGAGTCCCAATACCGTATTGTTGAATAGTTGTATCCGTTAGATTTATTAGTCCAAATTACTTTACTATCTGGTCTTTTAATAGGAATATTTAATGACTTAATTATCATAATACATTTTTTTAGTAAATTTCATAGTAATATTTTTAATACCATAATCCTCTAGCTTAAAATTAGTATTTCTACTGTTACACAATGCAGGTCCAAAAGGAGCATATAATTTAACTACAGGATCTTTATCATATAATAAAAAATGACATGTATGCATGTTCATAGTATCTTTTGGAAATACTTTTAAAATTGATTTAACTTTCATCTTTTATTAAATCTAATGCTCCTTCTAATCCTTCTTCTAATGCCTCTTCATATGAGTGATATTCAGCAGTATCAATTTCAAATAGATAATTATCATAAAGATTAGTAAGTAACATGTATTCCATTGCCCAACTTTTACGTTTTGAAAGGTAACCTATATATGGTAATATTACAATGACTATATTATGAACTTCTCTTAACCAACGTTGCAGCAAAGCTTGTGTTGGTGCAGATACAACTTCTTTTGAATATGGCGAATCATTGTAATTAATTGCATACATTTCATCAACCCATAGTTCACCATTTTGATCATACTCATATAGTGTAGGAATGTCAAATCCTTTTTCTTTAGCTAATTTTGCTACTTTGTGACTAACTAATTCTTCTTGTATAAATAATCTATTTACTATTGTTTTGTTCTCTAACCTTTAACCAAGTTTCATACATAGAGTCTATATCAGTTCTCTTGTTATGCTCTGGTGGTTCTGGTAAATTAAATGGAGAGTATTTCTGATTGTCATCACTGTTTAAATGTGGACCAGAGAAGTTTATACCTTTTTGACCATTTTCAAGGTGCCATGCATCGTTCAATTCGTAATGAGTGTGGCAAAATACCATGAATTGCTTTAACTCTTTTAATGAGCTAAAAATAGATGTTTCTTGATCTATATTATTAGTTTTTCCTTTTAAATATAAATCAAGATATAATCCTTCAATATTTGCTTGTTTTGAGCTATTATATCTCCCTATGTTTTTATGCATAAACCAAGCATATTCGATCATTTCATTTTTTGTAAACATAATTCTATTTTATTAAAGGTTGTCCCCAATCTATAATTAATAATATTAAAGTCCATGTGATTAGTAGCGAGACACCTAATCGATCCATTCTTGACATTCAGTTATATCATATTTCTTAAATACACCATGACCATCGGTATCAGTAATAATCAAAGCAAGATTTGATGAATAGTATCCGTTGTTTGAGCCATAACCAGGTATCCTAACAGGATACCCATTTTTAGGCTTTAAGGCTATTCCATAATCTTCTATTCTTTCAAAGAAATCATCATTTGATAAATCAAATTCCAATCCTTTAAAATCGTCCAATGTCAAATCTGACAAAGACAAATAGTGATGTTCACAGCAATCTTGCTCGTGGTCTGAGAATAAAATCATTCCATTATCAAATTCTAATGAATATGAATCAATTGTTACTACTTTTAAATTTTCCATTTTACTTTATTTTAATTGGTAGCAATATAATAACAAGTACTGTTACTGAAAATCCTACCATAATTTATTTATTATATAATCGTTTAAACCATTCAAATATATCGTCTTTTTCAGAAGGAGAATAATTAACTACATTAAATTCATTTAAAATATCTAAAACTTCTTCCTCACTATACAAATTCTTATTTTGTTCAGCTTGCCATAATGCACCAGCTATAAATGCATCATAAGATTTTATATTTGGATTGTAATATCTTTGTTCTTCATCTACATTTATATTTAGAGGTAGTTTAATATAGTTCTTAGCAGCTTCTTCTAAACTGTCTTCGTCATTGTTATTTTCAATAAACTCATCAACTGTAGGTCCAACATTATCTAAATGAGAACTTTTAGCCCAATCCTCTAAGACTTTTTCTCTTGGAGTAGTATTGAAATATTCTTTAAGTTGTTTGTGGAAGTTTGGTTCTTGCTTATGTTCTTTTTTTAAGTTTGTCATAATGTTTAAATGCGTTAATTGTTAATTCTAGTTATTAGTAAAATATCTGACTCTTTAAAAAAGTGCAATAGTACGCCATTTTCATCATTGATCCAAAATGATATTTCATTAACATCTTCTGTTTTTTTTAAAATTTCATCTTTTATCCCTAATGCTGTTTTTTCTGGAACATCTAATGCTATAGATGAATTTTTCAAATATATTTTATACATAGTTTAAATTTGTTAATTGTATTTAATTAGCATTTCATCAAAAGATTTTATAGTATCATTTTCTAATCCTTTGATTTTTTGTTGAAATAAGACACTTCCTTTGCATCCTATTTTAGATTCTGTATTATCAATTGAAAATCCTATTTTATGACAAGAGTGCAATGGATTACCATCAAAAAAATCTAATATATTATCATAGTTCAATCCTAATGTATAAAAATTATCATCAATATTAGTTTTTAAATATGGACAATCTTTACAAGGTTTTTTAATTGGTTTCATTTAATACGTTTTAAAATAAACATTTCTACAATTTTTATTAAAGTGTGTTGTTACACCAAATAGCTTTAATAGTATTGATTAAATGTAGGGTTCATTTTTACCTACTAAGTATGACAATAATATTATTAGGTAATTAACCTAAACTCCTCTATTTATTCCTTGCAACTTGAGTCTCTATCTGTTACCAATAGTCTTTAATGCACAGGGTAGTATGGGCTAACTCTTTAAATAATGGCTACTTTCAAGCCTATATCCTCTAATAAAAATTTATACATTTAAGTATAGTAGAAATGTTTATTTAGTTTTGTTTATTTTTATCAATCTTTTAATCTACTATACCATTACCATAATATAATTGAAAAGATTTCTTTTTATAATCTTCTGAACTCAACCATTCTTTATATTTATTAGTCCATTCTATATCTTGAAACTTATAAGAATGGTCATTACAATACCTAATGCTATTATTTAGCTTATAAAATTGTTCAAAAATATCTATGTCATTTGAACCTTCTATTTCTTTTGTATATTGAAAAATAGGATTGGTATTTAGGTATCTAAATCCTGTTTCTGTCACTACATCTATATTGGCTGGACTATGGTATTCTAATATTGTTTTCATTCTAATTTTTTAATATAAAGATTTTATCAAATAATTCTTTTTGTTTAGGTGTACAAGCATCATACATTGTATTGTAGTCTTCTTCTGTTATGTCAATAGATCTACCTTGTACAATATCAGAACCCCATTTATTAGCTAATTTAGATTTCCAAAGTACACAAGCAATATCAATTATTGATTGAGCATTATTAGGTGATAAGCTAAATGGAAAAATGGATTTTAATTCATCTAATTCCCAAGCGTAATTCCAACTCTTTGTTTGCCATTTTTTTTCTGCTTCTTCAATTGTTTCAGCATCAGACCATGTTAGATATTTATTACATTTAAACATAAAAACAACTCTTTTATAAGCAGTCTTAATATCGTCAAAATCAGACATTAACATGACTCTAGGAAATGTTTTAATTAGAGTTGTCACATCATATGGTTCATCAATTTTATCGTAATGACCAATTTCTTCTTGTGTAGCATATCTCCAATTTATAAGTGATTCTTGTTTGTTAAAAGATAAAAGTTCATTTTCGTTCAGTGCATATCCATTTAAGTCTATTTCAGGAGCTATACTTTTACTATCGATTCTTTGTTTAAAACAATAGTTATTTTTTGCACAGTTTGTATTACTTTCAGTGCTTACTTTTAATGTTACAATATAATCTCCTTTTTTAAATTCTGCTTTTTCTTGCATAATAATATCTGAATAAGTTAATACAATATAGTTTGACCAAGGAAGTTCATTAAAATCAAGGTCATCATTAAAAGTAGCTCCATTATAAGGTTTATGATAGTAATGACCACAATATTTTTTAGATAAATTAATTCCTAAAGACTTTAATTTGTCAAATTCTTTTATGGATTTTATTATTATAAGTATATTATTACTCCCATTAATTTCTTCAATAGTATACTTAGTAGTAGTAAAGAAATCTTTAACACTGTAACATTTAATTGATGGAGTTTCATTACTAGATGCCCATCTTTTATTATTATCGTACCCACTAGCGAAATAATATGTAACTACTCCTGAAAAAACGTAATGATCTGGATCTTTTGGAAATGCGTGAGATAAAATTTGTTCTAATTGTTCATATGTACCATCATTTTTAACAGCACAGCGACCTTCTCGTAGGTCTTTTATTAGTTTTTCGTTCATAAGTTTTATAATAGATTTAATGACTGCAAATATAAATAAAAAATAGTTTTTTATCTAAACTTAATATTTGATGCATCTACATTTACTGCTTTTAGGTAGTTTAAAACTTTTTCTTTTTTTGCATCCTCAATACTTACTTTGTAGAATGCATGATAAAAGTCATTAGTTTGATAGCAACTAATGTATAGTCCAGTTGTATTTGGATCTATTATTACTTGTATAATTTTGCTACTTGTACATACGTTAAATAAAGTATAATCTTTTACTTCAACTGAAATAAGTGCATCTGTATGCGTACCTGCTATAATAGATGCTATTTTGAGTTCATCTTTATACGTTAACTCCTCCATAGTTGTATTGTAATTTTGTATTTGTTAATGCGAAATATAGGTTCTGTAACTGATGTAGATATTTAATGTGTGGTAATTTAAACAAACAATGATTTATACTCATTTGCACACCTTCTTTATGGCTCCAGTACAAAATCACTTTATTCTCTTCTATATCTATGTAGAAAAGTTTATTTGGATCTAAATTGAAGTTTGTTTTTAATAAAACATCTTCTGTTAATAGTATTCGTTCCATTTTGAATTTTATTCTTTGATTCTAGTTAATTGAAGCTCAAGGATAATATTTTTGTTTTTAACTCCAATGAGCTCTACCTCTAAGTCTTCAATTTTCTTTCTATTATTTGATGCACAGTTTTTACAGTACTGTACTAACTTTTCAAGTTCATCAATTTCTTTTGAGAGTTGAACTATCAATTGTTCTAGTTTCATAGCTTCAATTTTTTAAAAGCTTCTACCATCCAAGGAAGCCACTCTCCCTCCCAAGGTTCGTAGGAGTCATAATAAGAATGATTTTTAATTCCATATTTAGAAAAAACACAGCTATTTATAGCATCAAAAAAACGAATAGATCTATAAGCTTCATCTTCTTCATCCCGTGCCCAAACAGGCTGACCGTGATAGAACCCTGTTTTTTCGCAAATGGGTAGGATTTGTCAAATGTTATGTTTGGTGTGAGGTTCAAATGTGTAACTCCATGTATCTTTATATATAGTATCTTTACTACCAATAGAAATAACTTCACCTGAATCTAAAGATCTAAATTTAACAACTAATGAATACGTTTTATTTACAGCATAAATAGGATATTTAAACTTTTCTTTTTTTTCAAGCTTTTTCATTTCATTTTTTAGAGCTTCAAATTCTAATTTAAGATTTTCGATTTGTTTTATTGTTGAATCGAAATCTTTTTTTATTTCTTATATTGTTCTTGAATCCATTTTTAATCAATTTTAATTTTGTTTGTGATTCTGTTTATTTTTATATCTTCGATCTTTGATTCGATTGCAATTAAATTGTGACCATATCTTTTTTTGGTGTAATTAGATACATAGTCCCATGTTATTTCACTTCTTTCTAAGCATTCTTTTATATCTTGTACAAATTCTAATGAAGTTGTTTTTATTTCAATCTCGTTCCCACCTTGTTTTATGGAGTAGTATTTTATATCTGAGTTTGAATCAAAGCAAGTAAATAGTTCTATAGGTGGTTCTTGTTTTTTTGTTTTTGGTTTAGATTGATTACTCATCCATTCATAAATTTTGTCAATAGTTTCTTTTCTGAAAATTAAATCAAGTACTACTGCTGGAATTAGTATGATTCCTAACCCTCCAAATGTTATTAAATTAATCAACAATATGAAAAAATTAAATGTATCATTATTTATCATTGATCTTAATATGACAAATGATACTATTATCGATGCTATACTATAATACCAAATTGGAAATCCTAAAAATAATTCATTCATAATTTTAAAATATTTTCTGATTTATAATTATATTTAAACACTCTTTTTGTGATTTTATAAATATTTGTTTAGGATAACTATTTTCAACATCGTGAATATGTTTTCTTTTAAATAATTGTTTTCTTATTTTCATAATATACTTGTTAGATAAAGATTTTTAGATTTATATTCTATTCCATTTTCAATTTTATATAGATAAATATATTCTACAACATCGAAAGTTCTAAAGTTATATTTATTTATGAATGATTGATCCTTGTTACACCATTCAGCATATTTTAAAATTTCATTAATAGTCGATTCTAATGGTAATTCATTTGATATTTCTATCATTTGATCTTCTCCAAATTCATATACAACTATTATACATAGAGGAATATTTTTTTTTATAATAGGTTCTAACTCCATAAGTTTATTAATGCTTTTAATGGTAATAAATATAAATCATCTATAGAGTTACGTTTTGCAACTCTATAGATTTTCATTAGTGTTTTCATTACATTATGTGTTGTATGTTGTTATATTCGTCTATAGTCATTTTTATTGATTGACCATGGAATGTCACTGTAATATATTCTGTTTGTTTTAAATTTAATCCAGATTTATCTATTTTTTGCTGGATTAAATTTCTTTTTGTTTTTGGTTTAGGTGCTGTTTTAGTAGCAAAGTAATCTAAACATTGTTCTGAATCGTTTGATGTAACGACTGGTAATCTTTTTTTGTTTGACATAATTTTAATTGAATTTAGACTTGTTTATTAAGTCTGGTTAGTATTTGTAACTTTAAATTATAATGTTCTTCTAATTCATCTAGAAGTTCATAATATTCTTCTTCAGAACAGGGTTTAGTTTGTTCTAATAAAAGATCGTAATTAGCATGATCGAATCCTATTGATGATTCATAAGTTGCAATCTCATTTACTACATGAGAATGTTCATCTGGTAATATTGCTATTATATCACCAGATTTTTGCTTTCTAAATAATACTTTCATAATTAGTATTTATAATAATATCTAAGGTCATTTAAGAAGAATCCATTGTCATTAGCGTGTTCTAATTGTATATAACGTTTTATGTTATCTGCACTGTCAATTACTAATAGATTATTACATTCTATTTTTAGTAATTCATATTTTTTCCAAGCAGTACCATTAGTACGATTCATTATAATGTATTCTTTGTTTGATTCTTTGGTAATTTTTATATTAAGTATTTTATTACTTTCTACACAAGTTTTATTGTGTAGAACTTTATATACATTATAACAATTTGAATCGTTTGATTCATCTTTTGTACAAGATGATATTGTTAATAGAATTGATAATAATAGATATTTCATATTATTGATGTAATTTACATTTACCTTGTTTAGTAATTCGAGAACAAGGTTTACCCGATTTAGTTAATCCATTACATTTATTAGATTCTGGATTATGTTGAAAGCAGAAGATTCCTTTTTTAGTTGTTCTTGTACAAGGTGTATTTTGTTTAGTTTTACCTTGACAAGGATTACCAGCTAATAATAATGTTGGTAGTAATAATAAGATTAATTTCATATTTGTTAAAATATTGGATCACATATTTAATTTACGTAATGTGATTAAACGTTTATAGAAATGATATTGTTTCACCTCTTTGTGGTGTGAATCCAAATTTATTTAGAAATAATTTATCTATTGTAGATTGATAAATTATAGGTTTGTCATCTATTACTGATAACATTAGAAATGTAGATATTATTTGTTGTCTACACATTATTGATATTAATGTTAATTTTTTCATAATTTAAATACTATAATTAAATTTTATTAGCACCCTCTTTCTTATTATCAAACTTTATAATTTGTAAATCTATCTTTAACTAGAAACAATAAGAGTAGGGTCAAGCCGAGAACTCATTTGTATTGTGTATTTTAGAACCATAGGAACCGCATACATACTATCCTTTCTCAAGAGAACAATACATCCAATGTTACTATTAGTATCTTTATGTAAACGCTTTAACGTTACTGATTTTATAGTTGCGTTTTATCCGTTAATTGTATTTACAAACGTATTCAATGTTTAACGTTTAATCTTTATATTTTAAAACAATCATCTACTACCTCCAAGTAGAATATTAAACTATATGTTAACCAGTAATGAACTTTCAACATATATCAACTTGTTAAATAAAAAAATACTATTACACATATTAATTGATTAGTATTAATTATCAATTATTGTTTATATATGTGTAATAGTATACTAACTTTTATTATGCCAAAGTTTATGACTCACCTTTGAAGTTATCGCTGGTGAGTTGTTGTTAAAGTACGTGAGTTATTGATTCGACCAATGTTAATGGCATTACATTATTTTTATCAAATAGTTTGTTATCTGATAATGTGCCAGTAAAATCAATATCCCAACGGAAGTATACTGGTAATCCATTTACTAATACTGGTGAATTATCTTTTGGATTACGTTTTAATCTTTTTTTTGCGAAATCAATTATTGCATCTTGTTCTGTCATTCCTTTAGATATTCTTTGTTGAATACCATACTCATCTTGCTCTGTAATTAATGGAGCATGAGCTAATGTTTCTACAATTTTAATTTGTGGATTTTCCATTAAGAATTTTTGAATTTCTTCAACTGATAAATCAGTTTTATAAAATGCAGTTCTATGAGTTTCATATGTATCACCTTTCGATGATTGTGGTTTACCCATTAACTCAGCTAACTTATCTATTCTACCTGGATAAGTTACATTCCATTTTTCTTTTAGGAATACTTGTCTTCCATATGTATTGTTAGTTGCTTCTTCTACTGTAACACCTACTTTGTTGTAAACTAATTCTGATGTAGTTCCAACTTTACTTAACTGGCTAATTCTTTCTTGAATTGTCATAATACTTGTTTGGTTACCTATACACCATAAGGTTTTAAAATAAAATAATTAATTTGGTTTAGTTAGTTTAATCGACATAACTAGGTCAAGTGTTATTAGACTTCTAATAAGTCTAATTTATATGTTTTTACAAATTTATTAAAAC
>Ga0316612_1000068_pt1 | contig 41079 bp, 22 predicted proteins | sample MIS2016226_MG_FD_207676 | JGI IMG/M metagenome (GOLD analysis project Ga0316612, IMG submission 207676) | Microbial mat bacterial communities from Middle Island sinkhole, Lake Huron, Michigan, United States - MIS.2016.226 | ecosystem: Environmental > Aquatic > Freshwater > Lake > Sediment... | reverse complement strand
CAATGCTCAAGGGGGCAGCCAGACTCGTGCGCTGCAAGCTGTTTTGCGCCAAGCGATTAACAACTTGCGCCCTGATGACCAACTTGACCCTTCAGCGCAAGAGTGGTTATTGTACAATTTGCTTGAACTACGCTTTTTGCAAGGCAAACGGAATCGAGATGTTGCCCATCGCTTGGCAATGAGCGAATCTGACTTTTATCGCAAACAACGCATTGCGATTGAAGAAGTTGCGCGGCAGTTGGTTTTAATGGAGGATGGCGAAAAGCATAGTTTATTACATTGATTGGATAGGATTGCAAAGAAGAATATCTTAGCCTATAATTAAGTTCATTGTTCACTGCCTCGCAATCTTTCTGTGAGGTTAGTAAAAATACGAAAGGCAACCAGTAGTTATGCTAACCTCTACCCATTCCCCTCTGCCCCTTAATGCCTATAATGCAGCACTTGATAGCTTCGTAAAGCTTGGCTTTGATAAAAGAGGCATCATCAAAAACTATAGTTTTTCTGACCAAACTGGCAAACCTTTCAAGGTTGATCCAATGGTTTTTGCTGATCCCGTGCGGCGTTCACCCGATCTTTATGCCAGCTTCACAACCTACAATGCGGTGAATGGCGAAGATGATGCCGCGTTAGTCAAAATTCTCGCTTGTTCCTCAGCCCCTTTTCATCTTATTCATTGGGAAGGACATTTTTCATTTTGGATTAGCACTGTTGAAAATGAGAAAATCCGTCCGATTCAGATTCAGTCTGCAATTAGCTATGATCAATTGAATGGTTTTCTCGGCAAATATGCAGTTGATCTCAAGCCGCAAAGAATTATCGATGTGAAGCAAGGGCGCGAGCGATTTATTCTCTTTGAGAAAGAATGGAACCCTTTACAACTCTCGTTTTTCGTGCGAAATGCAACAGAAAAGTTACTCGGAGATTATTTTTCCCAAGCTGTAGATATTTTGCGCGAAGGAAAAATCTCTCAAGATGATATTCCAGGCATCGCTATTCAACTTCTGGGCGCAATGATTCTGGCCGATACAGGGGTTCTGGGACAAAAATTGCTTCAGGAGAGCAATACTACGCTAGATGGACTTATTGGAAAGGCAAGCAAGAAATTTGAGCGTTATTTTGACGCAAAGCTCTTTCAGAAGGATGTTAGTAGTGCTGAAGAAGCCTATAAACGGCTACGCCAGATCCGCTTTTCAGGGTTTACTCCTGATATGCTTATCTCTCTTTACACTAAGGCCTATAGCGAAAAGCAGCGAAAAGAATTTGGTTTGTATGATACACCGCTCTATCTCACGCGGCGAATTTGGGAAAATATCCCTGTTGAATATCTCAGACCAGAAAAACGCACCTTCGCAGATATGACTTGTGGTTGGGGAAGTTTTCTGATCGCAGGACACGAGCGCCTTTCACGCCTTAGCGATAGCCCTGACTCGCTCCGTAATTATCTTCACGGGAACGACATAACGCCTTTTGTTAATCAACTACCTGGTTTGGGGTTGTTGCTGTCCACTTGTGAAGATAGCTGGCATATAGATGGTGCGGATGCCCTAGAATGGCCGTGGCTAAAAGCTAATCAGCCAGGAATTATCGTCGGTAATCCACCTTTTGGCGGTGATCGCAAAAAATCTTCGTCTATGAGCGATAAAAAGCGGATGGAGAAAGCTAATCTTTTTCTCAAATATGCGCTTGAACGATTAGCCCCAGGTGGTTATTTAGCAATGATTATGCCAAAATCTTTCTCTACGGCTGAGGCTTCACCAGAAATTCGTAATCAATTGCTTAAAGAATGTGATCTTTTAGAATTATGGGAACTTCCTAATGGGGTATTTCAAGAGCCAACAGTGCGTGTTGTAGTGCTTTTTGCCCAGAAGAAACTTGACTCTTCCTTAATCAGTCGTAATCCCGTGAGAGTTCGGAATGTTCAAGCGAACACTCTTAGCCGCTTTGAGGATTCAGGAGTCTTTACGGCTTCAGGCATCGTGGCAGATCAAACTGGGTGGAATGCGGAGAAACGCAAATCGAAAGGTTCAAAGAATACCTATTTAATGGATTATTCCCTGATTCTGCCAAAATCAAGTTGGGAAGCTATAAAATCTTGTTGTGTAGCTTTAGAAAGCTACGTTACAATTATTTCAGGTGCAATCCAGGAGAAGTATGCTAAACCTTCAACTTCATCGCAAAAAATTAACTTTCTACCTAGGGCTAAAGGAATTCTCCTGCCTAACTTTCAGATAGCATACGATCAAGCTATCCTAAAGCATTATCCAGACAATTTTAAACGACCTAGGCTAGATAATGAAGCATTACTCGCAGGAACTAAGGTTTTACTTGTGTCCAATACTGATCCAAGTTGGGGCAAACGGACTAAAGTAGCTATTGAGCGCAGAGGTTACTATGCCTCACATTATTTCTGGGTTATTGTACCTAAGTCTGAGGTCATCACACACGAAGTTATTGCAAGTATTCTTGATTGGTATGTAGGAAATGCCTGGATTATTGAATTCTTGAAGTCTACTACTTGGATACTAAAGCGGGCAATTAGCGAGATCCCTTTCCCAACAAATCTCAGTGCAAAAGACTGTGAAGCGCTCACAAAAGCTATTCAAGAGATCGAGAAAGCTGCTGGGAATGGTGAAACTAGGCCCCCAAAAGCAACAGAAACGATAGATAGAATTCTCAAAGCTGCTTATCAGTTAGACGATGAGACCTTCGAGCGTTTACGCCTCATTGCCCAGTGGGATAAGCAGGATCAGGCAACAGGAAAAATCACGCTTGATCTGCAACCAGACCTAAGTAAGGCGGACTGGAAAATTAGCGGGGTTGTTGACAGCGTCAATGCGGCGGAGGGGAAGATCACACTTTGGATGGATGGCTTTGAGGAACTTCAAACTGTGCCAATCGACTCCGCGATGCCTGGGTGGATGCTGCGGCCTGGCGCAGGCTTTGAAACAAGTTGCCCGCGTCTGTGCATAAGACAGGATAGCTTTGCGGAAGTTGTCTGGGGTAATTTTTCGCCCCAGGAATACATGTACTTGGTGGAAGATGAGTTGATTGATAAGTTTTTGGAGGTAACTCTATCATGAGGAATGATTCAAACCATGTAGCGACAAAACCTGTCGTAAAGATAGTGTTTTTCGACGTTGGGCAGGGAGATACTATCGTTATTTCTTTTTCTGATGGGCAGACTCGTGAGGCAATTGTGGTGGATTGCAAAGATACAAAGGCTGCAGATGCTGTTCTTGACTACTTAAAAGAAGAGAAAATAGAATACTTGCGTGGCATTATCATTACCCATTTTCACGAAGACCATTATGGCGGTATTAAACAACTCCTTATGAATTTAGAATGTAATCCAGGGATGCAATGGTGCGGAATCCTAGCATGCAACTCACCAATGGGTATTAGTAACAAGAAAGTAGCCCAATTATTAAGCAGAGACTCCGATGGGCATTCGGGAGTTACTCAAGGCAAAACATACCGTGATCTTAGCAAAACATACCGTGATCTTATTCAGATTATAAAAAAACAAAGATTAGCACCAAAAGAGATTACTTCAGACATTCTTCTGCCTTTTGATGGTCTGATAAAAGAGAAAATCGAGGTTTTACACCCTTCAAAAGTTGATTTGATGGACCTAGAATCTCTTGATTGGAAACTAAACAACACTTCAGTTGTATTACGAATCGTGGGAACAGAATCTACGGCTCTACTTATGGGCGATTTGGAAGAAAAAGGATGAAAACAATTGCGTTCACGTAGTCATGGGGAGGATAAGCTATGCAGCGACATTCTCAAATTCCCGCACCATGGAGGGACATGGCAAAAAACGGAAACTGATGAATTGCTTGAGACTGTTAAACCAGCTATTGTTATTATCTCAGTCGGCACTATTCAAAATTACGATCATCCAAAAGACGATGTTCTCGAATCGCTCAGGAATCATAAAGCTATTCAATTATTTTGCACGCAAGCTACTGATAAATGTGGGGAAAGTGAAAATTTGCAGCGAAAAGAGATTATCAAGCAATTTGAGGAAGAATATCTGGACATGGACGGAGATAAAAAATGGGCTTTTTCAAGGAATGGGGGTTGCCCTTGTGCAGGATCAATCGTTGTTGAACTAGGGGAAACAGCAGAGGTGGAATGTCCAAAGAGAAACTTCCATCACAAAATCATTGAACGCTTCTTTTCTAAAAATAAATGTTACTTGTTGACAGAAGCGCGAAATTAGTCTTTTGGAAGCAAGAAAGATAGCAGAAGCTTGAAAAAAGTCGAGGCAGAAAGAGGAAAAGTGGCGGGCGGGGTGGGATTTGAACCCACGAGAGTATCGCTACTCTACAGCATTTCCAATGCTGCGCACTAAGCCGGGCTATGCGACCCGCCCTCACACTTGGCCATTGTAGCAGAGATTGGCCGATTGTGCAAATGACATTTTCAAGCGCTGTTTTCCAAGAACTTTGTGCTATCAAAGGTTTTGGCTGCGAAAAAGGTCGCGGCGGCTGCCGCCGTAAAGAGAGAGCCTGTAACGCAGATCACGTCGGTGGGAGAAGCAAGGTCGAGCGCCTGTGCTAAAGCTGCTGCCACAGTATCTGCGGATAACAAAGAACCTTGCACGTAGGGAAGCGCCGCCGCTTCAAGTTGCTCTAAGGGGCAAGCTCTGGGGTGCGGGGAGCGCGTCAAAATGACAACTTGGGCGATGGGAAGCAGAATTTGCATCAAAGTTGGCAAATCTTTATCCCCTGAAAACCCCAAAATAAGAAAGAGCCGTTCGATAGGGAAGTAGATTTCAAGCGAGGCCCGTAAGGCCTTAGCTCCCCCCTCATTATGGGCCCCATCAGCCAGAACAAGGGGCTGCGAATACAAGCGCTCCAGTCGGAGCGGCCATCGCACCTTTGCCAACCCTTCCCGCATTGCTTCAATCGAGATCGCCAACCTTTGGTTCTGCAAGAGCAGACTTGCCCCTACCGCAAGCTGGGCATTCTCCAGTTGAAACGTTCCCGCCAAAGCAATCTGTTCTGATCGGAGAGGAAAGGGGAAAGGTTGAAATTCTCCCGTAAGCGAATTGTGCAACCCTTGCTCATCTACCACATAGAGCGAAGTAGCATTTTCCTCCGCTTTTTGAAGGAGAACTTCCATTACTTCTGCTGCCTGAACGGTTGTCACTGCGGGAATGTGAGGCTTGATAATTCCCGCTTTCTCTCGCGCAATGGCCGCAAGCGTTGTCCCCAGAAGGTTGGTATGGTCACGGCTGATTGAGGTTAGAACTGAAAGTACAGGCGAGACAACATTTACCGCATCACAACGCCCACCAAGCCCAATCTCAAGCACAGCATAATCTACTTCCATCTTTGCAAAGTAGAGCAAAGCTAAGGCCGTTGTGATTTCGTAGGTCGAGAAGGGGCCTTCGTGAGCCATAAGTTGGGCTACCTTTGGCTTGAGAAGATTGACAAGGCTCGCAAAGTCAGTTTCTGGAATTAGCCGACGGTTGACCTGAATTTGCTCCCGCAAACAATGCAAGGCGGGCGAAGTATACAAACCGACCTTTAGCCCTTTAGCCCTAAGGATGGCTTCAAGCATTGCTGAAGTTGACCCTTTCCCATTTGTGCCCGCCACGATGATAGAAGGATAAGCTTGCTGTGGACTGCCCAAAGTAGTGAGCAGAGCCTCCGTTCGTGGTAAGTAGAAATCGGCCAGCGAAGGGCGATGATGATCTTCGGTATTGAGAAAGCTAAAAAGCCAGGCCAGCGCCTCCTGAATACCTTTAGATTCAGTAACTTGCATAAATCTCCAATTAGCGGTAAAGTTGCGGCTGGAAGAAAGTTTTAGTACTGGATTTTTGAATGGCACAGGTTAGCAAAATGTCGCAGCTTTGTCAACCCAAGCACTTGGTGCTGGTCTGGACGGTGATAGGAATTTTGTTTACCGCTTGTGGGAAGCAAGGTCTTCCCGCTCCCGCAGCATCTTCGCCCTTGGTGATCTGGACTTCCTTCAACGATAAAAATCCGCAAAATGCTCAAGATCGTTGGTTTGCCCAAGCGTTGGCAAAATTAGAGCAAGAGAAGGGTCTGAAGGTAGAGAATGAAACGCAGAACTATGCTCAAATCAATAGCAAACTCAATTTGGCCGTAGCCACAAAGGGTGATCTTCCCGACCTTTCCTACCTAAATAGCCAGCAGTTGAATACTTATCTAGCGAAAGGGGCGCTTGAAGATTTGACGGCCTACGTTTCGGCTGCCCCGTGGTTCAAAGATTTGGAACCCGCTGCTTTGGCCGCTTGCACTGCACCCGACGGTAAAATCTATTGTGTCCCAGGTCACATTTATAGCCGCTTGATTTACTATTGGGCAAGTGATTGTCCGCAAGGTTTTCCCGCTGATACGGTAGCCTTTCTCAAAGCGGCAGAGCAACTCAAGCAGCAGGGAAAGTATGCCCTTACGTTCAAAGGGAGCGAAGTCAGTGCTGCTGAAGGTTTTATCTTCTCGCTCCTGCATAGCTTTGGGGGAAAGTATGCTGATGCGGAAGGGAAAGCTACTTGGGCCACGCCAGAAGTAGCGCAGGCCGTAGCTTTCCTTCGCACTTTGCTGCAAGAAGGTCTTGTGTCTGACGTAGTCTTCAGCCCTGGCTTTGACCACGAGCGGCTCTTTCAGGATGGAAAAGCAACTGCTTTTGGGGGTGGCTCATGGTCTTACATCTACCTTTATCCCCTTACCTCTCCACAAGGCAAAACTTTTGCCCAGGATTCAGCTTCGGTTGCAGCGGCTCTTGAAGCGGGGGAATTGAAATTAGCTTCCCCTTTAGCTGCGCCAGGAGAGAAACCCGTTACCCTTCTGACTATACCTTCCTGGGGAATTCCTAAAGGTTCAAAGCAACCTGCGCTGGCCAAGCAATTTCTTGCCTACTTCATGCAGCGGGAACAAAGCACGGCCTACGCTTTCGCCAGTGGCGGTTTACCAGTCCTTACCTCAGCCCTAACGGATGTGCGGTTTCAAACTCCCTACTGGCAATTCGTGCGTGAAAATCAGACCAAGTATGGCCAACAAATGGAACCTCTCCACCACTATGATCGGGCAATGACCCTTTTGACCGAGACCATTGGGCGACTTGTTCTCGACCCCAACCTTGACAGCTTAACCGAACTTCAGAAGGCCCAAGAGAGTTACAACGCGCAACAATGAGGCTTAACCTTTCCCTGCCACGCCAGCGACTTTTTGCCCTTCCGTTGCTGGCGACCTTTTTCTTCCTCTTGAGCATTCAGGTCTACCCTTTGTTGGCCTGTTTTTGGATGGCCTTCTGGCGGAAGGGCCAATTTGTCGGGTTAGGAAACTTCCACTTTCTCTTGCAAAGGAGTGAGTTTTGGGAGAGCTTGCAAACTACTTTGATCTTTGGCAGTCTGCATGTCATCCTTACCTTCACTTTAGGTTTTTTAGTTGCGCTCCTGCTAAATCATCGGCGAAGGTCGACTTCCTTCTACCTTGTGATCCTCTTTATTCCTTGGATCCTTTCCCAAGCGGTGGTCGGGACAATCTGGCGCTGGCTTTTTGTGAGCGATTATGGCTTGTTTCAGGAATGGTTTGCCCCTTTCCTCCACCGTACCTTGTTGGCTGATAAGGTAGGGGCGCTGGCGATTGTAAGTCTGGCTTCGATTTGGCATTCCCTCGCGCTGGCAACAATCCTTTTGCTCGCGGCTTTGCAAACGATTCCCCCTGAGTTGTACGAAAATGCAAGGCTTGATGGGGCAAAGGGAAGCCAAATCGTGTGGCAGATCACGCTCCCGCTTCTCCGGCCCCATTTGAGCGTTGTCCTTCTGCTTCTTTCCCTCCGCAACATGAATGCCCCAGGCCTGATCTTGGCAATCACGGACGGGGGGCCAGCGCGAGCTACGAATACTCTTAGCTTCTATCTTTATCAGTTGGTCTGGCGGTTTGGGGATTTTGATTTGGGGGCAACCTTAGCGTTATTGATTCTCTTGCTCAATGCGCTCCTTCTGGCAGGGTTTTTGCAACTTGAACGCGAAAAGGTTTGAGCAAGGTGTACCAACGACGTTGGATTAGCCAAGTTCTCCCTCACATCTTCCTGGGAATCCTCAGCTTAGGGATGCTTTTTCCCGTCGCTTACGTCTTTCTAACCTCTTTCAAGACCAGGACCGCTGTTCTTACTTCACCTCCGACGATCCTTCCCTCCGTTTGGGCCCTCGATGGTTACATCCAACTATGGCGCAGCCCCATGCTGGCCTACTACCTTCCCAATACCTTCATAAACGCGCTAGGTGCTTCCCTCATCACCGTTCCGCTTGCTACTTTAACAGGTTATCTCCTTTCCCGTCTCCCTTCCCGCTACCGCCGCTTAGTTGAGGCTGCTCTTCTGACCTTGCTGCTTCTGCCAGGAATTACAACCTTTATCCCCCTTCATCGGCTCGCAAGTAGCTTGGGCTTGCTAAATACCAATGCGCTAATGATTGCCATTCAGATTGGGGGAAGCTTGCCCCTTAGTATTTGGCTGATCAAGCGGTTCTGCGAGAGTATCCCACCTGAATTGGAAGAAGCAGCGATGCTTGATGGTGCAACATCCAGCCAGAGTTTAGGTTTTGTGGTTCTACCGCTCATCCTCCCTGGGATCTTTGCGGCTTTTCTGCTGACCTTTGTTGATGCTTGGAATGAGTTTTTGGCGGCGGTGATCTTTCTCTCCCGCTATCCCGCTAAAACCGCAAGCGTGGGGCTGCTCGATTTTCAATCGCAATTTGAAGTAGCTTACCACGTTCAAGCTGCTGCGTGTGTCATTATGGCTCTCCCTGTGGTAGGGATCTTCCTTCTCCTGCACCGTTTCTTCTTTCAAGCTCTCTTTGAAGGGTTGGAAGAAAAAGACAAGGGAAAATAAGAGAGCTTGCAAGGGCGACCTTTGCGGCAAAGCCGCAAAGGTCGCCCCCAACCATCTTCTTTACTCAGACTTGGATTACGACAATCGTTATATCATCGTTTGGTTCACATTTTCCCACGAAGGTTCCAATGGAAGCTTTAAGGTAGTTGAGAAGCATTTGAGCATTCTTGGCAGGAGCAAAGGTAAGGGTCGCTTCCAACCTTTCAAACCCAAACAATTCCCCCCGTTCATTCTTGGCATCCAACGCGCCATCACTGATCAGAATGAGTGAATCCCCCGGAGCCAAGTCAATGGTACATTCAGGATAGCCCAGCAAATCTCGAAAGCCAACCCCTAACGGGGGCCCGCGCACATCCAACAAACTTACACTGCCATCGCACCGCTTCAGGAAGGGCGGAATTAAACCTCCGTTGGCCATGCGGGCCGTACCCCATGCCCACCCTTGCTGCGGGGGAGTGATCTCTAAGTAACAAAAGGCACAATTCATCTCATCGTCCTGGGTATACGATTCTAGGGCCTCATCGATCTTATACAAAAGGGTACTTGGGGCCAGACCTTGCATGACTATCGAGCGAAAGAGGGCAACCGTTACGGCCATAAGTAAGGCCGCTGGCATCCCCTTCCCCGTCACGTCCCCCACCGCTACCGCAAACCGTTTTGGCTCCTCCAAGCTGGCGAAGGAAGGGGTAAGGGCCGCATAAGCGTAGAAATCGCCCCCAATTTCGCGGGCCGGGGTACTATAGCATTGCACATCTAACTCTGGCCAGGCGGGGTGCGTCGGAGGCTGCAAACTCTCCTGAATCTTACGCGCCATGTTCAATTCAGCTTGCATTTTCCCATACAACTCTGCTAACCGCCGATTGAGTTCCGAAAGAAGGGAGTTAGTCTTCTGGAGTTCAGTTTCCGCCCGCTTCCTTTCAGTGATCTCCTGGTTCAAATCCGCATTCTTCTTCTTGAGCTTTTCTCGCATCTGTCTAAGAGCTAAATGATTTTCAACCCGTGCCAAAACCTCTTCAACCTGAAAAGGTTTGGTGATATAATCTATGCCCCCAACTCTAAAAGCCTTTACTTTGTCTATAACATCATTTAAGGCACTGAGAAAAATCACAGGAATATCTTGTGTTTCTGCATTCGCTTTCAAATGCTGACAAACCTCAAATCCATCCATCCCTGGCATCAGAATATCAAGTAAAACCAAGTCGGGCAAATTTCTTTGCACCGCTTTTAGGGCCAAAGGCCCACTGATCGCGGGGCGGACAAGGTAGCCTCGCTCATTCAGCATGTGGGTTAAGATCGAAAGGTTAGCTGGATTATCATCAACGATAAGAATATAGCTTGGTTTAGCTTCGGTCATTAGCTTTTGCTCACTGTTTTCGACACTAAAATTGCTTGCCCTCGGCTCAACTCAGGGCAACCTCAAGGTGTTCGCTTGCCCATGCTAACTTAATTCCCTTTTGGAAGCAAATTTAGCCGCTGCGCTGGCTTGGAAAGCTACCTAGACTTGCACCACCACGATGGTTAAATCATCATGTTGTTCCGCCCCTTCAGTGAAAGTAAGGATTGTTTGCTTCAGATAATCCAGCATTGCTTCCACACTCGTGTTCGGCCCCCGTTGCACGGTTGCCAAGAGACGGTCAAACCCAAACATCTCCCTTTGGGGATTATGAGCTTCCACGGTCCCGTCACTGACCAAAAGGATCAAATCTCCGGGAGCGATAGGCAACGTAAGCTGTTGATACCCTAGTTTGGCTCCCAAACCTTGCCCCAACGCAAACCCGCCAAGCTCTGAATTCTCTACTTCTCCCGTCTTCCGCTTGATATAGGGAGGAATACAACCCGCATTGACAATCTGCACCTTGGCTTGCGGCCCCAAATCCAATTCTACATAACAGAGGGCACAGTTTTGGCGACGGGGTTGCGTGTAGGGCGAAATAACCCGATCCAAGTAGGCCAACCTTTCGGCGGGTGTAAACTGAAGGGAGATGGAAGCATCAAATTGGGCGAGACTGGCGACCATCAACAAGGCCGCCGAAACCCCTTTCCCCGAAACATCACCCACCGCAAACGCATAACGGCGCTTTTCTCTCTCAAGGGGTAAATTATAGTAGGTATAAAAATCGCCCCCGATTTCCCGTGCAGGGACGGTGTAGCAGGCGATCTTCAAATCGGGCCAGTTAGGGAGCGCGGGAGGCAAAAGGCTATATTGGATTTCCCGCGCTAAGGTCAGTTCATCTTGAATCCGATCATAGAGGATTTGTAGTTCCTTCAACGTTTGGTGTAAGGCAACTTCAGCCCCTTGCCGTTCGGCTACTTCGGCCTGAAGTTGCTGCTGGGTTGCTCTCAGGGCCAGATGCGTTTGCACACGAGCCAACACTTCCTCAGCCTGAAAGGGTTTGGTGATATAATCTATCCCCCCAACGTTAAAGGCCCGCACCTTATCCAAGATATCGCTCAAAGCACTGATAAAGATTACGGGAATTTCGCGGGTCTGCGGGTTCTCCTTCAGTTGTTCGCAAACTTCATAACCGTCCATCCCTGGCATCATAATATCCAGTAAGATCAGGTCGGGCAAACTTTTCTGCGCCGCTTTTAAGGCTACGGGCCCACTAATCGCAGGGCGGACTAGATAACCTCGTTGGTTTAACATACTTGTGAGAACTGAAAGGTTAGCAGGCATATCATCAACGATCAGGATGTGACTTGGTTTGGCTTGCACCAGCATTAGATTAGCTCTTCCAGCAATTCTTGAATCCGGTCAAACCGATACCCTCTGACCAACTCATCTAAAGCATTAGCCAGCGCCGCATTTTGGGGCCGGATCTGGTCAAGGATTGCATTTGTCGTTTCGGTATCAAGTTCTTCAACGGCTTGCTGCAAAAGGTGCAGACATTCAGGGGCCAAAGTAGCCAAGGTTGCTGAAGTAAGGGTAAGGGGAGCCGCTTCTTCGGTTGCTTCGCGGAACGCTTCCTCATAGACAAACCGCACGCCGATATGCTTTGTCAACGCTTCAAATAAGGTTGCTTCGCGGAACGGTTTACGGAGGTAATCATCACACCCTGCCGACAAGACCACGGCCCGTTCCTCTTCTAAGGTGCTGGCAGTTAAAGCAATGACGGCAGTTGCTTGCCCCTTTGTGGTTGCTTTAATCTGCCGGGCCGCTTCATAGCCATCCATCACGGGCATCCGCATATCCATCCAGATCAAATGGGGTGACCATTCCTCCCAAAGCTCAAGCGCTTCTTTCCCGTTACTTGCTTCCTTCAACTCAAACCCTAACGGGTTGAACAACTTGAGAAGGAGGAGTCGATTGGTATAACTATCGTCGACGATCAGAAGGCGATAACGGGGCTGGTCTGGGGCCAGAGCAATCACACGTCTGGTGGAAGGTTCCCCTTCAATATCTTCCCGCTCGACTATTTTGGCTTGAAGATCGAAGTGAAAGGTTGTCCCATGCTCCAGGCGGCTAGTGACCTGCACTTCTCCCCCCATAAGCTGGACAAAGCGGCGACTGATGGGTAGCCCAAGCCCCGTCCCTTCTTGTGCCTGTCGCCCCGTTTTGGTTTGCCCAAAGGCTTCAAAGAGGTTGCCAAGTTCTTCGGGCGCAATTCCTGGCCCCGTATCCTCAATCGCAAAGAGAAGGTGAGCATTGGGCAAGGCAAAAGCTGCATCCTTTTCGACCCGTACCGCGATGCCCCCTTCTTGGGTAAACTTGAGCGCATTGTTGAGAAAGTTGATCAAAACTTGGCGGAGCTTGACCTCATCGGTGCAAAGGTAGCGCGGAACGAGGGGGTCACGGTCAAAGGTAAGTTGCAAGTGCTTATCTTCCGCCTTGAGTTGGAACATATCGCTCAGTTCGTCAAGCAGACGGTAAAGGTCAAAGTTCTTTTCGTTAAGCGTAGCCCGCCCCGCTTCAATTTTAGAGAGGTCAAGAACTTGATTGATCAGGGTCAGGAGGTGTTCTCCACTGCGGCTGATAATTCGCAAATTGTCGCGGTGATCAGGAGGAAGGTCGGTACTCCGGTTCATTACTTGGGCAAACCCCAAAATCGCATTGAGCGGGGTGCGAAGTTCGTGGCTCATGTTGGCTAAGAAGGCACTCTTCGCTTGGTTTGCAACTTCAGCCTTTTCTTTTGCAATTTGCAATTGATCCTGAATGCGCTGAAGTTCAATGTTGGCCGCCGTAAGTTGCGTATTGGAAGCCATAACTTCGGCTTCAGCTTCCTTAATCTTCTGATAGGTCCGCGCATTATCAATCGAGAGGCCGCAGACCCGTACCAACGTAAGGGCTAAATTGAGGTAACGTTCCTTGTATTCAGGGAAGGTCAGATTATCTACTTCCAACACGCCAAGGGTCTCATTGTGGTAGCTCATCCGGAGCCGAAAACCTTTCCCCGATTCTGTCCAAACATACTCCTGCTTGAAAGTAGTCAACCTTTGCAGAAGGTCAGCTATATCTTCGGCGCTCGTTGAGAAGGATTTTTGTACTTGGCCTGGCTCACCATTGTGCAAAGGGAGGTAAAGGATCGTGCTGGCCGCAAAAAGCATCGTGAAGATGTCAATTACATTTTGAATGGCCTCTGCTTCATTGACGATATGCACTAAGTTGTTGAGCAAATCCATCGCCATTGCATAATCAGAGGTCTGTTTTTGGGCCTGGGTCGTAAGTTCGCTCGTTTTTTTCGTCCGCCATTCCAAGATCAACTTGTTGATAAACAGTTGAAAGTGATCCAACCCAACGGGTAAAGTCTCCCAGGGAAGGTCAACAAACTGGGCAAATTCTTGTAGGGCTTGGCTACTCTCAGGGTAGACTCCCGTGTCAAGCATGAGCAAACCCTTGGCAAACTCTGCAAAAAACTCGCGGGCCATGGCTTGTTCAAAGCCCCAAACCTTCATCCAATGGGGCCAACGGGCCACCCAACCAGGGGTCAGCAAGTAAATCCCCTTTTGAATATAGCTATCAATCAGCTTCTGCCCGCCAAACAAGTAGAAGCATTGCCCCAGTTTGTGAAGGTGACAATGGTTCAATTCAGGGGGAGGCGAATCTAGCTTGCTAAGACAACATTGGCCAAGGATTTCAATCCTTTCCCAATCTTGGTGGGACTGAAGGCTCTGCTGAAAATTATTCCAAGTAAGGGCTGGGCGACCATGCATGGAAGGGAAAGCGTGCCCGACCACATTCTTAAACTTTCCCTCACTGATGACCGTCGCCAATTCGCGCCCATAACTTTCGCAAACTAAGATACAAAGTTTTTGTTTCATAAAAGTTCTCTTCTAAAAGGTCTGGTAAGTTTTGCAACCTACCAGACCCGCAAAACTATTTTTCCTAAACCTCTTCTTCTAACCAAGTAAGGGGATAAGTTCCCCATTTGGAAGTTGCTTCTGAGATGGCCCTTATAACCTCATCTGGAACTTGCCAAGGTATCTCACCGTGATTATCAGCAAGGATAAAGCCCCCTCCCTTGCCTGCTTTAGCAAGCGCTTCCTTAACCTTTGCTTCGGCCTCTGCTACTGTCCAGCGCCGCATCTCAATGCCATTTAAGTTCCCTAAAACCGTGAGCTTTCCGCGACAAGCTGCTTTCATGATCGCAAGGTCTTCCAAAGCACTGGTGCAAAGGATGGCCGTACCAGTCTGGGCAAGCGCGTCAACGATGGGGAGACAAAGCCCCGAAGCCATGTGGGTTGCGGTTGGGCCCTTGATTTGAGCTAAGGTTCGTTTGGCAACCTCAAACCCCGTCTGAAGGTACAACTCTTTAGGAATAATCGAGGAAGAGGAAACAGGATCAAAGTAGCAGATGGCCGTTGCCCCTGCTTCCAATTGAGCATTGGCCCAAGCAGCGCAAAAAGCCTCATTGATCTGCATCAGGTGGGCAAAGAGGGTCGGTTGTTCGTAGATAAGTTCAATATACTTATCAAACCCCATTTGCATCACAGGGAGCGAGAAGGGAGACATTACAACCCCTATAATGGGTACTTCGTCCTTGACTTGAGCCTTCAGCAAAGCTGTAGCTTCAAAGACCTTCCCTAGACAAGGTGTTGCCTTTACGGCAGGAACTTCGAGGGTCAAAATATCTTCCAACCGCCGAATGAAAGGTTCTCCCGAATTAGGGGGGCCATCATCACTGTAGATAACTTCCCCCCCCCAAGCTTCGACCTCAATAGGCGCATAAAAGAAGGTGTAGATGCAATCGTGGTGATACTTGGCCCGCAAGCGGAGTTGACCTTCAACAACCGCCGCTGGGTTTGCGAAGTAATCTTTGATTGAAAGCCCCAATTCCTTCGCGCCATGCAGCGAGAATAAGAGGCAAAGGGGCACGCGGTCCGCTTCTTGATGACTTAATGTCGTTAAGACTCGTTGTAAGGAGTTCATAACTTCCCTTCCATGATTTGGGTAATAACTTCAATCGCTTCTGAAGCACTCCGCCCCATTGCGGTAGCTCCTACTTCTTGCCAAAGGTTCTCATCAAAGACGAAGGGTGCGCCCCCCGTTACGATCTTAGTCTTCAAACCTAATTCATCAAACTTAGCGCGTAAAGCCTTGACCCGTAAGGCTGAAGGTAGCATTAGCACTGAGACCAGCAGAAGCTCAAGCCCATCGGCTTGCGTGCGAACCACAAGCTCCTCAACCGTCATGCGGCCATAATCCGCCAGTTCAAACCCACTGGCCCGCAAGATCGAGTAGACAATGCGCTTTCCCAGAAAGTGATAATCTTCTAAGACCACGATGGCCATGTTAGGCTGCTTTTTGCGTTCGGGGGCGCTCTGTGGGAGGATAAGGTCGACCAATTCTTCACAAATTCGCCCACTCATGTAGACTTGGGATAAAGCAACACTTCCTTCTTCCCAACCTCGGCCAATCTCTTCCAAGGCTGGCACGACCAACTCTTCCACCAACTCGATTGACGTTTGACGATCCGTGGCTTGACACAGAATGTTCTGGGCTTCCACCCGATTGAGGGCCTGAAGGGCCTGTAAGAAAGGTTCCAAAAGTTGCGACATTCGGTTTACCTCCTAACTTTGTAAGGGACTAATGGTGCAAAGGATAAGCTACTTGCACGACTAGCAAAGAGATTATAAAGGAAAAAGGCAAAAAATTCAATTCCAAAGAGGGAAAAGTTGGCAATCAGAATTGCACAATGACAATGGTTATATCATCATGGGGTTCGGCTCCACCCGTAAAAGCGAGGACTTCCGCTTGCAAGTGGGCTAACATTCCTTCAGCATCGGGAGGCCCTGCTTGAATCATCGCTAAGGTGCGCTCAAAACCGAGAAGCTCACCTTGGGGATTCATCGCTTCGACCAGGCCATCGCTAGTCAGGATGAGCATGTCGCCAGGACTTAACTCAATCAGCTCCTCCGGATAGCCGAGCATTGCACCAAACCCCGTCCCAAGGGGTGGGCCGGCAACATCTAATAATTCAGCTTGCCCTTCGCAAGGTTTAAGGAAGGGCGGAATCAAGCCCCCGTTGGCAATGCGGGCCAGGGCCCTTTCAGTCCTGGTTGCAGACAAAGTGATTTCGATGCAACAAAGGGCGCAGTTCATGCGATCTTCCTTCGTATAGTTCTCAAGCTGTTTGTCGAGGTTGGTCAGCAGAAGGCTGGGCGAAAACTCTTTGGGGGCAAGGGAACGCAACAAGGCAATACTCACGGCCATAAATAAAGCGGCAGGCATCCCTTTCCCCGTAACATCCCCGACCGCAAACAGATACTTTGCTGCGCCTGCGCTTGCCGGAAAAGCTAGGTAGTTGTAGAAGTCGCCCCCTACTTCCCGTGCGGGCATGTTGAAACAGAAAACTTTGATCTCAGACCAAGGGGGATAGGGATACTGAAGTAAATTTTGCTGGATGGTGCGCGCAAAGGCCAATTCAGCGCGAAAATGGTTATTGGCCTTCTGCAATTGCTGCTCGATTTCTTTGAATTCGGTGATGTCCCGCGCATTCATTACGACTCCAGAGATCGTGTGATCAGGTTCTAAGTAGGGGACGTAGGTGACATCCATAAAGCGTCGCCCCACCCCTTTGTAGGTAAACCAGGCTTGCTGGTGCAGGATCTGGCCGGCCAAGCATTGATCAAAAGTACTTTTGATGGCGGTTTGAAAACTCTCTAGGCCCCAAATTTCACTCAACGGGTGGCCCACAAGTTCATCTTTTGCGCTTCCACGGGCAAAGGAACGCGCTGCATTGACCATCTGATAGCAGTAAGCGCGATCAATCAGCGCGATCTGGTCGGTGGTGGCGGTCACAATCCGTTCATACTTTCGTAAAATGGCCTCTTGGGCCTTCCGCTCTGTAATATCTTCTAATAGCCAAATCGTGCCCAAGGTCGTAGCGGTAGGGTCAACCGCTTTAGCATTCAGACTACACCACAAGGGGGTTCCATCGCGCTGGCGGAGTTGCCACTCGCTATGATACGCTTGGCCCAGAAGCAATTGGGGATAAGCCTCCTGGCCAAGTTGCTCATACTCTTCAGGGGAATGGTAAAACCCTTTCGTCGCAAACCCCGTGACCTCAGCGAGCGTGTAGCCAAACATTTCCGCAAACCGTTTGTTGGCCCACACGATCACGCGCTCTTTGACCAAAACAATCCCTACAATTGAACCTTCCAAAATGACAACTTGCTGGGCGGCAAGCTGCTGCAATTCGGCTTCCAATTGCTTGCGCTCGGTGATGTCGTGCAAAATCCCTAAAGCGTGCCACTGCCCCTTGAGTTGAAAGGCTGACAAGGAGATTTCAACGGGGAAAACCTCCCCACTTTTACGGCGGGCTTCTAACTCAAAGGTTTTCCCGGCGACCTTTCCTTGCCACTGCTTGATCTGATCTTGATTAGCTATAAGGTAGAAGGGATGAATCATTAGTGTATGAAGCGATTGCTTCAGCATCTCTGCGGCGGTGTAGCCAAAGATGCGGCTGGCCGCTTCATTCCAAAAGGAGATGTGACCTTGCTCATCAATCATGATGATCGCATCTTGGGCTGAAGTACTGATGACCTTGAACCTCGTCTCGCTTTCCCGCACCGCTTCTTCAGCCTGTTTGCGCTCGGTGATGTCATGCACAATCGAGAAGAGGAGGGTTTGATCTTTGAAGGTGACAGGTGAAGAGTAGACTTCAACCGTGCGAATTTCGCCATGCGCTAGCCGGTGGAGAAATTCAAAGTACTTATGCTTTTCGGTCTTAGCCCACAACATTTCCTGCTGAACTTCGGCGGGGCTAAGTTGGTTGATCTCGTGAATGGAAAGCTTCTTGAGTTCGGGCAAGCTATAGCCATAATAATGCACCGCTGCATGATTAGCCTCCACAATCTGGCCATTTTCAGGATTGACCAAGAGCATCACGGCGCTATAGTTTTCAAACATGCCGCGAAAAAGCTCTTCTTGCTCGCGCAAGGCCGTATCTTTGGTTCCAAACAGGCCCGATTCTTGGCCTACGGTCTGGGCTTGCTGCTTCTCTTGGTGAAGAAGCAGCACCCGCTCACCTAAGGTTAGCAAGAAGAAGAGCAACTGGAGCATGATCACAAGCTCAAAACCCCCTTGGCCATGCTGGATCACAGCATAGAAGCTAACGCCAACGGCTAAACTTAGCGCAAAACCGAATAAGGAAGGGTTAGCGGTAGTTTTATTCTTTAGGCTTAGAAGGTAGCTAGAAAGAAGCAAAGCCAAAAGAATTTGGATTCCATAAGTAAGCATGGATTGTTCAACACAAAACGCAAACATGAGTCATTCTCCTGTAAGTCAGAGTTGAATAACGACAATCGTTATATCATCATGAAGTTCGGCTTCGTTCATAAAGGTGAGGATTTCCTTTCGCAAATAGCCTAACATGGCTTCGGCCTCGTTCGGGCCCGCTTGAATCAGAGCTAAGGTTCGGTCAAAACCGAGCATTTCGCCCTGAAGATTATGGGCTTCGACCAGACCGTCACTGGTAAGGATGAGCATTTCGCCGGGCGCAAGCTCAATGGTCTTCTCCGGGTAGCCGAGAAACTTGCCAAACCCTGCCCCCAGCGGTGGCCCAACAACGTCTAACAATTCAGCTTGCCCCGTGCGGGGTTTGAGGAAGGGGGGAATCAAGCCTCCGTTGGCGATGCGGGCCACACCCCCTTCAGTCCCCGTCGTGGGTAAAGTAACTTCGATGTAACAAAGGGCGCAATTCATCCGATCTTCCTTTGCATAGCTTTCAAGCTGCTTGTCAAGGTTGGTCAGCAGAAGGCTGGGCGAAAGTTCTTGGGGGGCCACAGAACGTAGCAAAGCAATGCTCACGGCCATAAACAAGGCGGCGGGCATCCCTTTCCCCGTAACATCGCCCACCGCAAACATATACTTAGCTTCCTGTGCATTGGCGGGGAAAGCTAGGTAGTTATAGAAATCGCCCCCTACTTCCCGTGCGGGCATGTTGAAACAGAGAACTTTCGGCCCCAGCCAAGTGGGTGAAGGGGGCTGAAGGAGACTTTGTTGGATTTTGCGGGCAAAGGCCAATTCGGCCCGAAAACGGTTATTGACTTCCTGAAGCTGTTGCTCAATTTCCTTCAGGTCGGTGATGTCCCGGCCACTCATTACTACGCCCGAAATCGTGTTATCAAGTTCTAAGTAGGGCGCGTAGGTCACATCCATAAAGCGTCGCCCCAACTTTTCGTAGGTCAGCCAGGACTGACTGTGAACAATCTGACCTTCTAAGCAAAGGTCAAAGGAACTTTTGATAAAGGTTTGAAAGGCCTCCGTGCCCCAGATTTCGGCTAAAGGTTGCCCTACCAGTTCTGCTTTGCCCTTCCCACTGGCAAGGGAGCAAGCTTCATTGACTAGCTCACAGGCGTAAGACCGGGCAACGAGCGCGATCTGGTCGGTGGTGGCGGCCACGATCCGTTCATACTTCCGCAAACTAGCTTCTTGTTCTTTGAGTTCGGTAATATCTTCAAGGAGCCAAATTGAGCCGAGGGCCATGTTGGTAGGATCAATGGCTTTGGCATTCATACTACACCACAAGGGGGTTCCATCCTTTTGTTGCAGGTTCCACTCGCCCCGATAGGCCCTCCCGATCTTCAATTGGGCATACGCTTCCTGCCCCAGTTGTGCATAATCTTCGCGGGACCGATAAAGGACGGTTGAGGGAAGGCCTGTTACTTCAGCCAGCGTGTAGCCAAACATCTCCGCAAAGCGTCGGTTAGCCCAGATCATCACCCGCTCCCGGACTAGCGCAATCCCCATAACGGATCGTTCCAAGATGATGGCTTGTTGGGCCACGATTTGCTGCAATTCGGTTTCCAATTGCTTGCGCTCGGTGATGTCGCGTAAAATCCCCAGCGCGTGCCACCCCCCTTTGATTTGAAGGGCTGACATGGAGACCTCGATGGGGAAAACTTCGCCCCCTTTGCGGAGGGCTTCAAACTCGACGGTTTTCCCAACCACTTGCCCTTGCCCCGTCGCCCAAAACTGGGTGATCTTCTTTTGATGGGCTGGAAGGTAGGACGAAGGAGCCAGCAAGTTGTGAAGGTGTTGCCCTAACACTTCTTCAGGCGCATAGCCAAAGATGCGACTGGCCGCTTCGTTCCAAAAGGAGATGTAACCTTGATGATCCATCATGATGATTGCGTCTTGGGCTGAAGTACTCATGACTTTGAACTTCATCTCGCTTTCCCGCAACGCTTCCTCCGCCTGCTTGCGCTGACTGATGTCCCGCGAAATCCCCAGGAAGCCAGTCAATGCGCCTGCTTCATCAAACAGAAGGGTTACGCCAGCCTCCGTCCAAATGGTACTCCCATCTTTGCACGGTTGCTCAATTTCAAAGATGCCTGAGCCAGAGGGTTTGTGAGAATCCTGAAGGTTTGAAATGCAAAGCTCAAGTTCTTTCGTAACCAAGGCCAGAGAAGCAGGGGTCATGACTTCGGCCATCGTTTGTTGCAACACTTCCTGGGGCGTATACCCGCGCAACTTCTCGACAGAAGGGCTAACGTAAGTAAATTTCCCGGCCAGATTCAGCACCCAGATCACATCGGTGCTATTATCCGCTAAGAGCCGATAATGCTCCTCACTTACTTTGAGGGCTTCATCCGCCTGCTTGCGTTCCGTGATGTCATGGACAATCGAGAAGAGGAGGTCTTGCTGCTTAAAGGTAACAGGGGAAGAATAGACTTCTACCATGCGAATTTCCCCTTGCGCTAAACGGTGGGGAAAATGAAAGTACTTCCGCTTTTCAGCTTGGGCTCGCGTCATTTCCAACTGAACTTCGGCAGGGCTAAATTGGTTGAGCGCGTGGATGGTCAGCTTCTTGAGGTCTGCCAAAGCATAGCCGTAATAAGCTACGGCGGCTTGATTAGCCTCAACGATCTGGCCATTTTCAGGATTGAGCAAGAGCATCACCGCGCTATGGTTTTCAAACATGCCACGAAAAAGCGCGGACTGCTCGCGCAAAGTAGCTTCTTCGGCCTGGGCTTGCTGTTTCTCATGGCGCAGAAGGCTAACCCGATCTAACAAAGTTAGCGAGAATAACAGCAATTGCAGGATGATCACGACTATATAAAGTTGTTCTAGGGAGTTATTAGCAGGAAGAAAGCCAAAACGGATCAGATTAATGACCGCTTGATATATTCCGACGAAGAAAATACCCAAGATAAAGTAGCGGGCGGGCCGATAGCCGCGCAAAGCGACGCGCAAACTGGTCCAGACAGCGAATAAACAACCAAAAACGATGTAAGCAGAGATTGGCTTGATCAAATCCTCATATTTGACAAAGGGCACTAAGCCGATAAACAGCCACGTTAGCTTTTCGAGGAAGATGAATATTTTGTGGATGGTGGGAGCATAAGTTTGGGTGGACAAGGTGTCCATGGTAAACTTGAGGCCCGTGAGCAGGCAAAGCCCAATGGCAAAGAGGACGGCGAAGGAATCCCACCCACCGACGGTAGGCCAAAGGTATTGGGCGGCGAAGCCATACGTCGTCAGATATAAAAAGAGTTGACTCCCAATGAAAGCGGTCAGCGAGAGGCAAGCTTTATCACGGAGGGAGAAAAAGAGTAAGAAGTTATGGATCAGCATCAGGAGGAGGAACCCCGCGAAAAGGCCCCAGCCAAGGTCGGCTGTGGCTCGCGCTTGGGCAAAGGTCTCCAGCGCCCAAAGGGTCAGGGGAAAGAAGGTCGCGGAACTGTTCTTGGCCCGCAGATAGATCGTTTGGGTCTGGTTTAGCGGCAAGGGAAGTTTAAAAACGGGATTATGATAAGCGAATTCACGGGAATTGAAGGGGAGCGTATTGCCAGCATGTTTGACCAAAAAACCGCGCTGGTCGGGCGTAGGGAAGTAGAGATCAATTCGATGAGTGTTCCCAAAGGCCTGTTCTAGGAGCCACAAGGTTGGCGAACTGGCTTGATTGCGAACCTCAAACCGTACCCAATAGGCCGCCTTGGTAAAGCCAAAGTTGGGAATTTCCTCCGCGCTGGGGCGAAACTGCGCGACATACTTTGGGGAAGTAACATCTTCTATAGTCAGATTCCCCGACGGGTCTTCCAAATAAGCTAAATACTGGCCGACCTTGTATTCCCCTTGGCGCTCCGTGAGGATGAGGGGGCCTTGGGCTTGGGCGACCTTTGGGCTACTTAGGGCCACGAACGGGAGGAGCAAGATGAGAAAGAGCATCTTGCGCTGCATGAGATTCATTACTTCAAAACCTTTCACTTAGACTTTGCTTTAGACTTGGACAATGATGATGGTTAGATCATCATCCTGTTTACTTCCGACCATCAGGTAGAGGGTTTCTTGTTTCAAATGGAAGATCAGCGCATCCGCGCTATCCGAGGGGCCGGCTTTTACCATGGCTAAGGCCCGTTCAAAACCCGACATTCCTTCACCTTGGGTATTCCAGGCGCGCACTACCCCATCATTGAGCAGAATGAGGAAATCCCCTGGAGCCAAAGTAGTGACCCGTTCCGCGAAGCCTAGCAATTTGCCCAGCCCAGCCCCCAGTGGTGGCCCTGCTACTTCCAACAATTCAACTTGCCCTGATCGGCGTTTAATAATCGGCGGTATCAAATCCCCATTGGCAACCTTTGCCACGGTCTCGCCCGCCGCTGAAACGGTAAGCTCAACATAGCACAAAGCACAGTTCATCTTACTTCTTTGGGTATAATGCTCTAACATCTCGTCAAGGAGACTCAGCAGAAGGCTCGGCGGGAGCGCAACTTGCGTGACTACGGCCCGCAGAAGCGCAATACTAACGGCCATCAATAAGGCGGCGGGAATGCCCCTTCCCGTAACATCCCCAATGGCAAAAGCATACTTCTGCTCACCCTCTGTTGGGGGAAAAGCATAATAGTCGTAAAAACTGCCCCCAACCTCTTTCGCAGGCTGACCGTAACAAGCGACGTTCAGCTTTGGCCAATTGGGGTAAGCGAGAGGGAGGAGACTTTCTTGGATCATCTGCGCGAGGGACAACTCCTGTTGGATGGCGGACAAAACGAGCCGTTCCCGTTCAGCTTTGCGGCGCTCCACCGTGTCTTGAAAAGCTGAAATCGCATAGAGAATGGTTCCCTGTTCATCAAAAATGGGACTAGCCCAAATTTCAAGAGGAATAGACTTCCCCACGAACACAACCTCTAAGTCATCAGCAAAGACCCATTCGCCTTGCAAGGCCCGTTGAGAGGGTAACTGCTCAAGTGGATAGGGTTTGCCGCTATTGGAGCTTATAAACTGCACCGTCGTCGAGTTTATATTGGGCAACTGCGCGGAGTAATGGGGAAGGTCAAAGATTTGGCGGGCGTGATGATTGATAAACTTGGTAACTTCTTGCCGATCTTGCACGATCACCCCAATGGGCATGGCTTCGAGGAATTGGGTCATGCGCTGCTCATTTTCCTGCAATTGCCGATGAGCTTCTTCGGTCTTTGCTTTCAAGAGATTGATGCGATCTAATAGAGTTAGCGAGAATAACAGCAACTGGAGCATGATCGCAACTACATAAAACCGTTCTAGCGAAGTGTTAGTAGAAATGAACCCAAAACGCACAAAGACAAACAATATTTCATAGATTCCGATTATGGAAATGCCTAAGCTAAAGTAGCGGGCGGGCCGATAGCCGCGTAAAATGACATGCAAACTGGTCCAGATAATGAATAAACAAATAAAAATGGTGTACGCCGAGATCGGTTTGATCAAATCTTCATATTTGACAAAGGGCACTAAGCCAATAAACAGCCAGGCCAACCATTCGAGGACTGGGACGATTTTGTGGAGGGTGGGAGCATTAGTTTTGGTGGACAAGGTGGCCATGGTAAAATGAAGCCCCGTGCCAATGCAAAGCGCAATGGCCCAGATGACGGTGCAGGAATCCCACCCCCCCATGGAAGGCCAAAGGTATTGGGCGGCGAAGCCATACGTCGTCAGATATAAGAAGAGGTGACTCCCAATGAAAGCGGCCAAAGAGAGACAAGCTTTATCGCGGAGGAAGAAAAAAAGCAAAAAGTTGTAGATCAGCATCAGCATGAGGAACCCCGCAAAAATGCCCCAGCCAAGGTCGGCTGTGGCTCGCTTTTGGGCAAAGGTCTCTAGCGCCCAAAGAGTAAGGGGAAAGAAGGTCGCGGACCCGTTCTTGGCCCGCAGATAGATCGTTTGGGTCTGATTTAGCGGCAAGGGCAGTTTGAAAACAGGATTATGATAGGCAAATTCGTGGGAATTGAAGGGGAGCATGTTGCCCGAACTTTTGACCACAAACCCCCGTTGGTCGGGGGTGAGGAAGTAGAGGTCAATTCGATGGGTGTTCCCAAAGGCCTGTTCTAGGAGCCACGGGGTTGCCAAACTGGCTTGATTGCGAACCTCAAACCGCACCCAATAGGCCGATTTGGTAAAGCCAAAGTTGGGAATTTCAGCTTGGCTGGGGCGAAAATGAGCAGCATACTCCGGAGAAGCAATATCTTCTATCGTCAGGTTGCCCGTCGGGTCTTCCAAATAGGCTAAATACTGGCCGACCTTGTATTCCCCTTGCCGATCCGTCAGCGTGAGCGGGCCTTGGGCTTGGGCGACCTTTGGGCTACTTAGGGCCACGAGTGGGATGAGAAAGAGGAGGAGGAAGAGAATCCTTTGCCAGCTGCGTGACATGACTTTAAACCTTTCCAAATGGTTGCTTGGCTACCGATTCTACAAACTAAGTTGTTCCTCCTCGCTCCCTTCTCAAACTAAGTTTAGTAGAAGATTGCAAAATGGGCAAAACCAAGGCAATTGGAAGCGGCTGGCTTTAGCCCTTGGCCCCCAAAAGCTAAAGCCTTTGGCCTCCTGGTGCAGAAGTAGCCCAAGATGGCTCTTGAAGAGAGCCACCCGTAGCAATGAAACCCTTTCTGCTGGCTTTAGACAGCAACGGCTAAAGCCGTTGATTCCAGAGGAGAGGTTCATACTAGAAGACTGCAAAATGGGCAAAACCAAGGGTCAGCGATAGCCTTCAGCTTGAAGTTGAAAAAGCCGCGCATAAGTTTGGCCCAAGGCCACTAATTCCTCATGGGTTCCCAATTCAGTGAGTTTGCCCCCTTCCAAAACTGCAATTCGATCTGCCATCCGGACTGTACTAAACCGATGACTAATCAAAAGAGCCATTTTACCTTGCGTTAGCTCTCGAAAGCGTTGAAAAATCTCATATTCGCGCTCGGCATCCAGGGCTGCCGTCGGTTCATCAAGGATTAGAATCTCGCCTTCGCGCATGAAAGCTCGACTTAGAGCGATTTTCTGCCATTGGCCGCCCGACAATTCATGGCCTTGATGAAATTGTTTGCCCAACATCGTCTCATATTGTTCGGGCAAAGCCGTAATAAGCTCATCCGCCCCCCCCCGTTTGGCCGCTTCTTTGATTTTGGCATCATCGGCTAAGGCATCAATCTGGCCAAACCCGATATTTTCGCGGGCCGTTGTTTGATAATGCACGAAATCCTGGAAGATCACCCCAATCGAAGCGCGAAGATCTGCAAGTTCAAACTCCCGAATATCAATTCCATCAAAGAGAATCTGCCCTTCAAGCGGGTCATAAAGCCTGGTAAGTAATTTAACCAGAGTGGTCTTCCCTGCGCCATTTGTGCCGACCAGCGCGATCTTTTGGCCAGGTGGAATATGCAGGGAAACATTGTGCAACGCCCATTCAGTAGTCTCAGGATAGCGAAAAGAGACATTTTGAAACGTAATTCCCTGCTTGATCGGGCGCGGAAGCGGTTGCGGTTGAGCGCTTAGAGGCATTTGGGGTTGCAAATCAAGGAAGCCAAAAAGGTTATCCATGAAGAGGCCACTCTCATAGAGTTGGTTTAAGTTATAGATAATGCCTTGAAAGGTCATTTGGCTTTGGCGAAAAAGCGCTAAATAGAGGGTCATATCGCCGAGAGAGATAGTTCTTGCTATGGTGCGCCAGACAATCCAAAGGTATGCGCCGTAATAACTGGTTGTCGCCAAAAGTCCCCACAAGACGCTCAAAAGGCTGCGGCGCTGGGCAAGGGTCGCATCTTCGTGGTGAAATTGCCAGAAGGTCTTTTCATACCGCTCCATCAAAGGTTCGCCTAACCCAAAGAGCTTTACTTCTTTGATGCTAACATCTGCCGTTAAGAGATATTCAAGATACATCATACGGCGAAATTCGGGAGCCCGCCAGGTCAAAAGGCGAAAATAGAGATGGCTATAGCGCGTTTGGACGATAAAGGAGGGAAGCGTAGCGCCAAAAAGAATCAGCGTGATGAGGGGGCTGAAGCTTAGGAGCAAAAAAACTATCGAAAGAAGCGTGATCATGCCCTGGATGAGCAAAAAATTGGTGTTGACAATCCCAACCGCCCGAAAATCGGCTTGTCGCCGCGCATTTTGCAATTTGTCGTAAAACTCTGCATCTTCAAAATAATGCAGGTCAAGGGCCAGAGCTTTGCGGATAATCGCGGAATTGACGGTATGCGTCAGGGCCGAGTTGAGTAGATGCTCCAGCAGGGTCCGCGTTTGACTAAGGATGGCCGCTAAAACGATTAGCCCAAACTCCCAAAAGAGGAAGGGTAAGGTCGCCCGCAACCCTACGGAGGGCGGTGAAGCTTGGCGGAGGGAATCGACGACGCTGTCTACAATCAACTTGCCAACCCACGCTTGCGTGGCGGGAAGGCCCGCTGCCAACAACGTTACGCAAGCCATCCCGACGGTACTCCAAGGAGCAGCTTGCCAAACTAAGCGAAACGCTTTGGGGATATTTCGCATTGCGATTTGAACGGTCTGCCAGCGTTGAGGCCAAGTTTCGCCCTCTTTTGGGCTTCCAGGTTTAGGAGAAAACGGTGAAGGTCGCATTGTTCCATACCTTTCAATTTGCTAAAATCAAGCCAGAGTTTCGATTTCCAAAGGTTGAAGTTGCTTTTCAACCGAAGCTTGACAACCTATTTGAAGTACCACAATGGTTACATCATCCCGTGGCTCGGCTGCGCCCACAAAAGCCGCTAAGGTCGCTTTAAGGTAGTCAAGCATGGCCTGGGCACTGGTGGTTGGCCCTTGAGCAATCGTTTCCTTCAACCGTTCAAACCCAAACATCTCGTCTGCAAAGTTCGCTGCTTCAGCCACCCCGTCGCTAGTAATGATGAGCAGATCCCCAGCCGTAACTTCCAGCGCCAGTTCGGGATAACCCAGAAGGTCTCCTAAGCCTGCCCCTAACGGGGGGCCACCAACTTTCGTCTCGGTGGTTGGCCCCGTAAACTGCTTGAGAAAGGGGGGAATTAAGCCGCTATTCGCAATGCGGATCAGACCTTTCTCCCCCTTGCAGGTGGGCGGCGTGATCTCAAGGTAGCACAAAGCACAGTGCATCTGCTCATTGTTGGTATAAGGTTCAATCGCTTTGTCGAGCAACGTTAAAAGTTCACGGGGAGCTAACCCTTGCTCGACCACCGAGCGAAACAGAGCCAGACTCACCGCCATCAGAAGGGCCGCCGGCATCCCTTTGCCCGTGACATCTCCCACCGCGATGGCATAGCGGTCTTGGGCAACCGTAGCTCGCGCTTCCAGCTTGTGATAAGCATACAAATCGCCCCCAACCTCGCGGGCGGGGATGCTATAGCAGATTACCTCTAAGGCTTCCCAGGTGGGGGAAGGAGGGGGCAACAAACTCTTCTGAATCTCATGGGCCAGACTCATTTCAGCTTGCAACCGATCATGAAGGGTCTTAACGTGCTGGTAGGCTTTCTGTTGTTCGCTCAGAAGGTGCGTATTCTCAATCGCGCTGGCAACTTGGGTCGCAATCGTTTCGGCCAAGGCCACTTCTTTAGAGCTAATTTTGCGCCCTTTTTCGGCAGTAGCAATAACTATGGAGCCAATTACTTTCCCCCGTGAGCTTAAAGGGATAACTAATAAGCCATGGACTGCATATTCTTGCAATAAATGGCGAATATGTCTGGTCGAAGGATTAGTTTGCACATCCGCGATAATCACTGATTCAGCATTCTTGATGACATGAGCGCTGATTGGATAGTCAAACAAGGGAAAAAGCTCCCCGACTTTAAGCAACTGGGGTAAATTCGGGTCGCTAATAGCTACGGCAGCAATCAACAAGGCCGTGCGCTGGCTATCCAAAAGCAAAATCAGCGTTCCCTGGGCATGAAAGACTTTCGTTAGCTCTTTGGCCACTGCCCCCAGCGCCGTTTGCATATTTTGGATGGTCGCCACCATGCGAGCAATTTTATAGAGGACGGTCAGTTCGCCCACGCGCCGCGCTAACTCCGCATTGATTTGCAGAATCGCTTCTTCGGCCTGCTGGCGCTTCGCCCGCGTCCGCAAAACCTCCAGCCCGTAGACCAGATCGGCAGCTAAATCTTCCAGCAAGCGCACTTCCACCGGTTCAAAGGCCGTGGGCAAAGCGGCATAGATGTTGAGCATCCCAAGCGCCTGGCCTTGAAAGAGGAGCGGCACAGCGATGGTCGACGCATAGCCCAATTTGAGGGCCTTGGCGGCCCAAGGCTCCGTAGCGGGAAGTTCGCGGACTAAGACGGATTTGCCAGCGCGAATGGCCTGGCCTGGGGGGCCTTGCTGCCAGGTTTCTGCGCCCCAACTAAAGGTAACCATCCGCAGATAATCTTCTTCATAGCCCACTTGCGCCACAGGGCGCACCGTTTTTTGTTCATCATTTTCGGCAAACCCGATCCAAACTAATCGATAACCTACCGTTTGCACTAAGATTTGGCAAATATCATTTAAAAGCGTGGCTTCATCTTCGGTATGAAGCAGAACTCGCCGACATTGCGTGGTGATTTTCAGGGTATAGTTGGCTTGCTTTAGCGCCTTTTCGGTCTCTTTGCGTTCGGTGATGTCCTGATAGTGGCTCACAAAGTAGCGTGGTTGGCCCTCTGCGTCGCAGACCACCGAAGCACACAAAAAGATTGAGATTATTTGACCACTCTTGTGCAGATAGCGTTTTTCGATCCGCAAAGCCTCTTGTTTGCCTGCCAAAATCTCCTGAACCTCAAGCATCCCAATATATTTATCTGGGGGATAGGCAAGATCATTGGCTGATTTCTGCAATAACTCTTCGCGGGGATAGCCAAAAAGTTCACAGAAAGCTTGGTTGACCTCCAGAAAAATTAACGTTAGGGCATCGGTCAGGGTCATCCCAACGCTGGCATGATGAAAAGCACTCTGAAAGAGCGCTTGACTTTTTTGCAAAGCCTCGGCTGCTTGCTTGTGCTGCGAGATATTTTCTTTAATCGCTAAATAGTGAATCGTAACGCCTTCGTGGTCTTTAATGGGCGCAATGGTGGCAGATTCCCAATATAATTCGCCATTTTTCTTGCGATTACAGAATTCACCTTGCCAAACTTGGCCCTGCGTAATGGTTCCCCACAATTCAGTATAAAAGGCGGGCGAATGATGCCCAGCCTTGAGAATTTTAGGGTTTTGGCCCAAGGCTTCAGCCTGACTATAACCCGTTTGAACGGTAAAAGCAGGGTTGACAAACTCGATGCGGCCTTCTAAATCAGTAATCACAATTGAACTGGGGCTTTGTTCAAAAACCCGCGAAAGCCGCAGCAGGCTCAACCGCATGCGCTTATATTCCTTAGCGCGCTGCTGAAGCTGCGTCTGCTGGTTGTCAAGCTGGGCTTGGAGGCGGTGAAGCTTAATTTGGGTCTCAATTCGAGCGCTAATTTCGGCTTCTTGAAAAGGCTGGAGCAGATAGTCTGCGCCCCCCGCTTGAAAAATTTGAGCGCGATCAGGAATTTCAGCGCTGGTCGCACAGAAAATTACCGGAATAGGGCTAGTTTCATGATGCAGCTTCAAATCTTTACAGAACTGAGCGCTATTAGCCCCATTAGCATCGAGCAAAATAAGGTCAGGCGCGAGAGCTTGTACAAGCGAGACCGTGACGGAATTACTGGCAACAAAATAGACAACATATTTTAGGCCTGTCAATAAATCCAGCAAGAAGCTTTGCTCTTTAGAGATAGGCTGAATCAGCAAAAGACAGCTTTTCGGCTCCGTATCTTGCCTTACCCGAATCGCCATAACTTCCTCCTAATTAAAAAACAGAAGTGCTTTTTGCCCACCAAAGGGACAAAAAGCAAAAAAAGAATGCTTGAATTAAATAATAAACGGGGTCAAGTTAGCAAGAAGGTACTAAAGCCCAACCTGGCGCTCTTTCATCACTTGCATTCCCATTTGAACCACGACAATGGTCGTATCATCGTGGGGTTCGGCGGCTCCAACAAAATTGCTCAAAGCGGCTTTGAGATAGTCAAGTAAGGCTTGGGCACTGCTGCTTGGCCCTTTGGCCAGCACCGCTTCCAGGCGGTCAAACCCAAACATTTCGCCTGTTTCATTTTTAGCTTCGGCCACCCCGTCGCTGGTAAGAATTAGCATGTCGCCAGGCGCAACTTCTACCGTTAATTCAGGATAGCCTAACAACTGGCCAAACCCTGCACCTAAAGGCGCTCCCCCGATATTGATTAACTCGGTTTGGCCCTTAAACCGTTTAAGAAAGGGCGGAATCGAACCACTATTAGCAATGCGGGCGCAACCTAATTCGCCATTTTCGCCGGGAGGCGTAATTTCCATATAGCATAAAGCACAATTCATCTTGGCGGTATTCGTATAAATGCCAATTGACCTATCGAGGTGTCGCAATAGATCACGCGGAGCCAGCCCTTGGGGCACGGCGGAGCTAAAGAGCGCGAGGCTTACCGCCATTAAAAGCGCGGCGGGCATCCCTTTGCCTGTGACATCGCCCACGGCCAGCGCAAATTTGCGCTTTGGTTCGCCCCCGCTGCCGGCGGCTTCCCCTTCGAGGGCGTGATAGGCATAGAGATCGCCGCCAACTTCGCGGGCCGGGGCACTGTAGCAAATTACATCGAGTTCGGGCCAGGCGGGGCGCGGGGGCGGGAGCAATTTTTTTTGAAAGTGCTGGGCCAAGCTCATTTCAGCTTGCATTTGGTCATGGAGAGCCTTGATGCGCTTATAAGACCGCTGTTGCTCACTGAAAAGGCGGGCATTTTCAATCACACTTGCCACTTGAAGCGCTATAGTTTCGGCCAACGTCACTTCTTTTGTGGTAAAAACGCGCTTTCCTTCACTGGTTAAAACGATAATCATGCCAATCGCTTTCCCACGGGCCCGCAAAGGTACGGCCATGATGCAATGAATGTTCCGCGAGCGGAGCAAGGGGTGAAGATGGCTGGTCAACGGGCTAGTTTGGGCTTGGGGAATAATCAACGAGCGCGTGTGCTTAATAACTTTCGCCGCAATCAGATCATTTTCTAAGGGGAACCGATCTCCAAGATTTGTGTTGGCCGGCGGGCCAAGCGCATTAGGAGCCGAAGCAACCATGATTTGCGAGGTTTGGCGCTCATTTAAGAGAAAGATCAGCGTTCCTTGGGCATGAAAACCGCTACAGATTTCTTCGGCAATCTCACTGAGGCCTGTTTGGAGGCTTTTTTCTGTCGCCAAAGTCCGCGCAACTTTGTTCAAAATGGTCAATTCGGCCACGCGCAGCGCTAATTCAGCATTTGCTTGGCGGATGGCTTCCTCCGCCTGCTTGCGGGCCGTGATATTTTCCTTAATCCCCAGATAATGAAGCGTTTGGCCTTCCTGATCTTTGATGGGCGCAATGATGGCTGATTCCCAACAGATTTCGCCATTCTTCTTCTTATTACAAAATTCACCTTGCCAAACTTGCCCTTCGGTAATGGTTTGCCAGAGTTTAAGATAGAATTCAGGCGAATGATAGCCCGATTGAAGAATTCGAGGGTTTTCGCCAATCGCTTCCGTGGGGCTATAGCCAGTTTGCAACGAAAAAGCGGGGTTGACAAACTCCATGCGGCCCTCCAAGTCCACAATTACAATCGAGCTTGGGCTTTGTTCAAAAACGCGAGAAAGGCGCATCAGAGCTAGACTCATCCGCTTTTTATGCGCTATTTCTTGGGCTAATTGAACTTCTTTAGTCTCTAATTTGGTTTGAAGCAATTTCAAATTAGTGTGAATTGCAAGACAAACCTTAACTTCAGCTTCTTGAAAGGGTTGCAGAAGATAACCTGCGCCCCCAGCCTGAAAGATTTTAGCTCTATCGGGGATTTTATGCGCCGAATTAAAGAAAACCACCGGAATATCCTTGGTCCCAGGATCCGTTTTAAGTTGCGTACAAAGCGTCGTCGCTGCCACATCGGGCAGTTCTTCGTCAAGCAAGATGAGGATGGGGGCAAGCGTTTGGGCCAAAAGAAGGACGAAGCAACCTTGGTTTATAACTTGAACCTCATAATCTTGCTTGGTCACGAACTCTTGTAGCAACTCGGCCACAGTGGGAGAAACCACATGAACTAGAAAGATAATTCCTTTTGGGCTATGATCCTGGGCACTTTGAGGGGAAAGCATCGCTCGCTCCTAGCTATGAAAGAGAGCTTGAGGGCCGACAATTCAGCAAAAAGATCAAACAACAAAAAGCGTATTCGCGCCCCACTTTTTACTTGCGAAAGGAATTTTGGGCTAAGGAAAACCAACTAAAGCGCTTATCTGCTTTGAAAGCTAATTTTTGGCTTAGGTTAAACTTCCCTTAAACCAATTTCTAACCTTTTGGGTAGAAATGTTAAGCTCAACTTACTTTTAACAAAGTTATTCTTGAGCTTCCAAACAAAGAATCAAGCATTATTATAGCAGAAAAAAGTGGAATGTAAAGAGGTCATAAGCAAATCTAAGGTATAAAAAACCTTTAAGCACAGAGGTGGATTTTTGCACAGCGAGGCAAGACAGCAAGCGATGAAAGCAAAGAGGCGAAAAGGGGATGGGCCAAGGAAAAGGAACTTACTTTTGTCCACGACAAAGAGGCATTTGCACAACTACAAGGGTAACGTCGTCGTGGGGTTCGGCCTGGGCCACGAAAGTATCAAGTTCAGCTTTGAGATAGTCCAAAGTTACTTGGGCACTGGTGGGCGGGGCAGCCGCGATGGTGGCTTCCAAATGCTCAAACCCAAAGAGGTCTTTCGCCCCATTTTGGGCTTCGACCAAGCCGTCACTGGAGAGGATGAGCAGGTCGCCTGGCTGCAAATCGAGCGTCAATTCGGCATAACCCAACTTATTTGCTAACGGCGTGCCCAGCGGCAAGCCCCCAATATCAAGCATTTCTACCGCCCCATTGGCCCGTTTGAGAAACGGGGGCACACAGCCTGCATTCGCAATCCGTAACTTTGCCCCTTGGGTGGTGGGCGAAAAGATAATTTCTACCAGACAAAGAGCGCAATTATTGCGCGTCGTCTCTGTATAGGGCAAAATCGTTTGATTCAGGTGAGCTAAAAGCGGCCCAGGGGTAAAACCATGGATAATAGAGGATTGAAAGAGCGCTAAACTAATGCCCATCAGAAGCGCGGCGGGAACCCCTTTGCCTGAAATATCACCGACTGCGAGAGCATAGCGAGATTGAGGTACAGCAGAAACGTAATCTTCTTGTTTTGCGGGATCAAAGTTTTGGTTAAACGCATAATAGGCATAGAAGTCGCCACTCATCTCGCGGGCAGGCTGGTTATAACAGACGACATCGAGGTGTTGCCAATTAGGTTTGGGGTTCAAGAGCAAGCTTTGCTGGATGTTGCGGGCGATATTTAGTTCATGATCAATTACGGATAACCGCTCCCGTTCGCGGAGGGCCTGTTTTTGTTCGGTGATGTCGCGGAGAATGCCTTGAAAAAGAACTTGGCCGTCATCATTGCGCCGGACCGTGGCCGTCATCAAACAGTCCAAAATGGTCTTATCGGGCCGTTTATAGCGAATTTCAAAATCCTGGATCGAGCCATGTTTTTCCAATTCTTGCTTAAAGAGCAGCCGATCCTTAGGATCCAGAAAGAGACTCGCGGCATTTATGTTCGGTAGATCTTCGATAGTATAACCAAAAAGCTGCAAACCTGCCGAATTGACATCGAGAATACGGCCTTCGGGTGTGGAGACAAAGATTGTATCACGGGTTTCTTCAAAAATAGTTCGATATTTTTTCTCACTTTCTTCTAAACCCACATATAAAGTCTGCAATTGGAGGGTCATTTGATTAAAAACCTGCGCCAAAACGCCGACCTCGTCTTTTGTCAAAACGGGGACAAGGGCCTTTAGATTGCCCGCCGCGACTTGCAACGCCGCATGGGTGACCGCCAAAATGGGGCGGGCGATCTGGCGAGCTAAAAAATAGACCCCAATCGCTAAAAGGCACACGGAAATTAAACCAATCAGCAAAATCACTTGAACTAGTTGATGGGCAGGCGCAAAGGCTTCTGCTTGACTGATTTCGGCCAACAAAGCCATTTCGCGCTCATTAAGCCAGCGATAAACCCCAATTACGGGCACACCTTCATAATTGACATATAAACCTGAGCCATTTTGGTGTTTCAGAGCCAATTTAACGCCTTCAGTATGAATTCCTTGCGGAAGTTGAAAGATTTGCTTGCGAAACCGAGCCTCAGAGACAAATTGATGCGCGGGATCAACCAGATAGGTTTCCCCACTTTCCCCCAGCCCGGTGCGATCTAAGATAATCCGATTCATGCGCTCCAGATAGAGATGGGCAACGATTAGCCCGCTGCGTTGGCCTTGTTGATCAAAGAAAGGGGCAATGATGGTCATGGCTGGGCGGTTGGTTTCAGCCGAAACATAAACATTTTGCACAAAGCTACTGGCGGGAAAAAGGAGTTTGCGCCCCCGTAAAAAGTAATTTTCTTTAGCCAAACTCCGCCCGACATGTTTGGGATCACTAGAGAAGATCACTTTGCCTTGCAGATTAAGGAGCAAAATTTCTTGTAAGCCGGGCCGATTGGCCAGAAGGTTCGCAATTTCGGTGGTGAGAGCCTTCTGCGCTGCTTTATGTTTTGCAGCGGCGGGGGGCGTTTGCAGCAACGTGGCTCCTTCATTTTGCAGGATGGGCAATTGCGTCAGAAACAAGACATCGCGCAATTGATCTTGCACCCAAGAGTTAATTTCATTCGATTTAAGCGTGGCTACGGCGTTCAAACGATTAAAAACCGAATCTTTCAACGCTTCGCGGGCCTGAATAAGGGCAATTGAACCGACTAAAATCACAACGGTCCCAGAAAGGAGGAGAAAATAGATGACCAAGCGGGCCATTAAACTTTTTTGCCAAAATTGCATAGTGAATACTTCGCTTAAATAACTTCTACTATGAAACCCCTGGCTTTGGAATCAAATAGGCTGAAACCCAAGCTCTTTTCCCACGGAATCCCCGGCTTTAGCCGTGCCCCAAGAGCTAAAGCGGTGGCCTCCGCGAGGGGGATTTCATGGTTCCGAATGGTCTTGAAGAGAGCATCCGGGGCTTCTTAAAGACCAAAAACAAAAAAGGGGGCCAGCCTTAACTGGAGCGCAGGCCTGGCCCCAAAAAACAAAAACCCCCAAGATAGCCCTTATCTTGAAGGTCGTAACCAGCCCTTGTTTCGTTTTTCACCTATGGTTTGAAAATTTCTTGCCGCCGATTCTCCATTTTCTGGAGAACCTGGGGATAATCGGCTTGATGGGCCATAAAAGCGGCAAAACTCTCTAAGCCCGCTTCAGCCATCAGGGGCGTGGTCGCTAAGTCATAATTGAAAGCCAACGAGGGCATGGCATCAACCTCCTGCAAAATACGCTGGATGAGGGGCGGATAGTCTTTTGATGCAACTTGCTTGCTGGGCGGCAAGGCTCCTTGGCCCACGGTCCAGGCTTTTTGAGCGACTGGGGAAGCCAAAAAGGCTAACAGTTTTTGGGTAGCAGCGGGATGCCGCGCATTTTTGGCCATCACAAAACAGTCAAAACCACCGACTCCGACTGAGGGAACCCCTTTGTCAATTTGGGGAAACGTGAAATAGCTATAATCCTCATCCGCCGTAAGGTTGAGGGTGTTTTTGTAATAGCCTGTAATCCAAGTACCCATCAAGGTCATTGCGGCTTGGTCTTGGGCCATAATTTTGGCAGCTTCTTCCCAATTATAGGCTTCGGCTTCGGGATAAAAATAGCCCTTATCAATGAGTTCTTGCCAAAGTTGCATCGTTCGCTTAACTTCAGGGTCCGTATAGGCCCGTTTGCCGGCCATCAATTCGGCACGATAAGTGGGCCCTGCTGTCCGCAAGAGCAGATAATCAAACCAAAACTGGGCCGGCCATGCATCACGGGAACCTAGGGCAAAAGCGCGAACCCCCGCTTGTTTGAATTTCTCGGCGACAGCCTTGAGTTCGGCCCAAGTTTGGGGTACTTTTGCGCCCACGGTGGCAAAGAGTTTCTTATTGTAGAAAAAAGCGACATAGTGATAGCCAATCGGGACAACATACTTTTGGGCGTTGTAGGTTGAACTGGCCGCAATAACTTTGGAGAAAACTTGGTCGAGCTTTCCTTGCGACCAAAGCGTATCGAGCGGCTGCAAGAGATCAGCATCTACGGCGGCTTGCACCCTCGCGCCCGCCCAATAGGAAAAAGTATCAGGCGGTTCCGCACTTCGCAACATCACCGGAATGCTGAATTTGAAAGTTTCGTGATCTATCGGGTTATTGGCAATTTTGAGTTTGGGATTAGCCTGCTGAAAGAGTTGAAGGAGATCTTCCATCGATTTTTTCCCCAAACTATCATTGAAATAATGAAAGATTTGCAAATCGGCCTTTGGATTATTACTTTGTAACGCTTTTGGGATCGAGATCGTGGGTGTGGGCAAAAGTTGCGGCCCAGCTGGCGAATTTGCAGCTGGATTGGAGCCACAATTTGCCAACCCCAGGCTCCAGAGGAGGAATAGCGTGAGGTTGAGCAAGGTTTTTGGCAAGGGCCCATTCTTCATGATTTATCCTTTTGGCGACGGGAGGTGCAAGGAGATAACTTAATTTTACCACAAGCGAAGCCTAGCGCAAAGGCCCGCAAACCTGTTCAGGTTTGCGGGCCTGCCGATCTAAGAAAAAATATGGCGGTCTCTTAGGGTTTCGGTTTAGCTTTGAAGACTTCTAGCCGCCGTTTCTCCATTGTCTGGAGGATTTGGAGATAGTCGGAGGGGCGCGAGATAAAGGCCGAAAAACCCTCTAAGCCCGCTTCGGCCATCAAAGGAGTCGTCGCTAGATCATAATTAAAAGCCAGCGAGGGCATTGAATTGGTCTCTTGCAAAAGGCGCTGGATGAGGGGATCATAGCTTTTGGGCGAAACCTGCTTGCTGGGCGGTAAGGCCCCTTGGCCCACGGTCCAGGATTTTTGGGCCGCTGGGGAAGCCAAAAAGGTCAGGAGTTTGCGGGCCGCCGTGGGATGCTGCGCTTTTTTGGCCATCATAAAACAGTCAACCCCACTGACTCCAGCTAAGGGAACTCCTTTGTCAATTAGGGGAAAAGTGAAATAGCCATAATCCTTATCTGTCGTAAGGTTGAGCGTGTTTTTATAGTAGCCTGTAATCCAAGTGCCTATTAAAGTCATCGCGGCTTGGCCCTGCGCTGTGATTTTCGCAGCTTCTTCCCAATTATAGGCATTTGCATCGGGATAGAAATAGCCCGCATCAAGCAGTTCTTGCCAAAGTTGCATGACCCGCTTTACTTCGGGGGCGGTGTAGGAACGTTGGCCGGCCATCAATTCGGCACGATAAGTGGGCCCCGCAGTCCGCAGGAGCAGATAATCAAACCAAAACTGGGCCGGCCAGCGCTCCCGTGAACCCAGGGCAAAAGCGGGAACCCCAGCTTGCTTGAACTTTTCGGCGAGGGCTTTGAGTTCGGCCCAAGTTTGGGGCACTTTTGCGCCCGCCGTTGTAAAGAGTTTCTTATTGTAGAAAAAGGCAACGTAGTGGTAGCCAATGGGGACAACATACTTCTTCCCATTGTAGGTTGAACTGGCCGCAATGACTTTGGGGAAAACCTTCTCCAGTTTCTCCTGTTCCCAAAGCTCGTCAAGGGGCTGCAAGCCCCCAGCATCCACGGCGGCCTGCACTCTCGCTCCCGCCCAATAGGAAAATGCGTCAGGTGGCTCATCGCTTTGCAACATCACTGGAATGCCAAATTTGAAAGTTTCGTGATCCATGGGGTTATTGGCGATTTTGAGCTTGGGGTTAGCCTGCTGAAAGAGTTGGATGACATCTTCCATAGATTGTTGCCCTAAGCTATCATTGAAATAATGAAAGACTTGTAAATCAGCGGTTGGGTCCTTGCTCTTAGGCAATTTGGGCGCGGGAGTTGCTTGGGCAGCGGAGGGTTCGGCAGGCGGCGAATTTGCGGCTGGATTTGAGCCACAACTTGCCAGTCCCAAGCTCAAGAGGACAAGCAAGGTGAGTTTAAACAAGCGCTTTTGTTGGGGCCCGTTCTTCATGGTTTCTCCTTATGTAATGAAGGATCTTGGCTTAATTTTACCACAAAGAAGGTCTAGCGCAAAGGCCTATAAACTCTAGTGGGTCCCCAGGGCTAAATTATGGTATAGTGATAGTTTTGGTGTAGGTGGTAGTGGCAAACAACTGAAGGTTGTAAAGGGAGTGCTTTCCAAATGGATTGGGTTTGATAGTCAAAGGCCGGCACTCTGGACATTTACGGAGTTCGTTGTTTGCAATCACCCACCCTGCATCTTTGCAGGCATTGCATTTAATCTGTTTTGTTTTGAATTCTTGTAAATTCAGCCTTGAACAATTCTGCCCAGTCGATTTTGTCGCCTGTGGCGGAAGTTTCTCCTTCAGCCCCGTCATCGCTTGGCCGATTGTCGTGAACGTCGTTTCGTCGTTCTCCATTACTAGCGATCCTTTCTTTTTTGTGCGCTGTTTCCAATTCGGTTATGGCATCTTCTTCCTGCGAGCCGTCTTTTGCCCATTCCCCCACTACCTTCGTGAGGTAGGGAAAGCAGTATTCAATGTTTTGTGGCTTTCTCCTTCTTTTGCTCTTCGCTTTGTTATGTAGCAAGGTCAGGTAGGCAGTCATTAGGCTCAAAACCTGGGGCCCCGCTTCTTTTCCGTATTTCCCATCAACGAGGGCAAAAAGTTTGGCCAGGTTGCAAGGCTTTTCAGACGGGTCTTGGTCGTAGATTTTAAACCAAACAACCAGTCCTTCAAAAGTTGTAGTTTTTATCCCTAAAGTAGCCCGCGCCCGCGCACTGGCCGTTTCTTCGGGCTTCGGGTCTGTTGGTGGGGAAAAGTAATTTGGATAAAGGCTCTGGACTTCCTCTAGGCTGCGTGGCTGTGTGGAAAAACTCGACCCAGACAAGATAGGTCTGATCTTATCTTGTCTGATCTTTATCTCTGGAAGAGTCGCGCATGCGCGCACGCGTGACTCCTTTATTGCGCGTGGGGAAATGGGGCCAATTGGCCTCAAGGCATCATGGTCAATGGGGCCAATTGGCCTCAAGGCATCATGGTCAATGGGGCCAATTGGCCTCAAGGCATCATGGTCAATGGGGCCAATTGGCCTCAAGGCATCATGGTCAATGGGGCCAATTGGCCTCAAGGCATCATGGTCAATGGGGCCAATTGGCCTCAAATAGCGCGATACCTTGCTTGGGTAGCCCCCAATTGCCTGCGCGACTCTGGTTGAGAAACCTCGCGCATTAGGAGAGAAGCCCTGGCTTTGGGCAATTAGAGCGCCGATGTAGGCCAGTTTCGCGGATCCTGAAAATTGCTTAGACTCAAGAATTGAGAGGTCTATCGCAATTGAGATAATGCGCGGCTGGAGTTCGGTGGGTGAGCTTGACTCTTCATCTAAAGGATTCTTGACATTTGCCATGTTTTCCCCTATAATAAGGGCGACCTGAAAAACAAAAACAAGTTGTTAGGTTGCAGACGGTTGGAGCCTCCTCCTTATGGAAGGGCTTAGGGCTTTAGCCGATTTGCATGGGGCGGGTGGTTAGTAGAGTTGCCAAATTCAAGCTAACCAGCCCGCTTTTCCTTTGGGTCAATATTACAACCAAACGCGATTTTTAACAACAACCCTTTAGGCTGCCCATGCTCAAGCGGGTTGTTAGTTTGGGCCGAAGCTGGGGCTGCCGAGCAAGCCCAGTGGCCACATTGTACCACAAGTCTGCAAAAAAGCAAACGACCATGCGAATAGAGGCCTTTGCGGTCTGAAAGACCGCAAAGGCCTCCCTTACTTCACTTCATTCCCCTAACTTCGTATAGTTGCCCCAATCTCCCGTTCCAGGAGCTTGATGATCTTCCCCCGTACCTTCACCAAATCACTATCTGTAAGGGTACGGTCTGGCAGCCGGAAGGTAAGGCGGTAAGCCAAACTGCGCTTTCCTTCCCCTACTTGTGGCCCACTATAGAGGTCAAACAAGGTCAGGGAATCCAACATTGGGCCTGCGCCCTTCCGAATTACCTGGGCGACCTTTACAGCGGGAACGTCTTTCCCCGCAACGATGGCCAAATCTTGCACCGTCGCTGGGTAGCGGGAAATGGTACGGTAGCTCAAAGGTTGTGCTAAGGTCAACAAAGTATCCAGTTCTAATTCGGCGGCTAAAGCTCTGGGGACTTGTAACTCTAAGCGTTCGCAAAGGTCGGGATGTAATTCTCCCATCACCCCAAGTAAGATTTTTTTGCCCCCCACCTGAAGCTCCAGCCGCGCTGCTCGCCCAGGATGAAACCGCTCGTCATCTTCAAGGGTAAGGTAGCTGATCCCTTCCCGAAAACCTAAACGGGTAAGTAAAGCTTCGATGACTCCCTTCAGATCAAAGAAGTCCAATTCCTGCGTTGGAGCCTTTGTTTGCCAATTGAGGGAAGAACGTTGCCCAGCCATGACGATGCCCAACCGCCGAATTTCAGTTGGTAAGAACCACTCAGCATCTTCGGCTTCTGAAGTAGCGCGAGGTAGAAAGAC
>Ga0316612_1000067_pt1 | contig 41473 bp, 35 predicted proteins | sample MIS2016226_MG_FD_207676 | JGI IMG/M metagenome (GOLD analysis project Ga0316612, IMG submission 207676) | Microbial mat bacterial communities from Middle Island sinkhole, Lake Huron, Michigan, United States - MIS.2016.226 | ecosystem: Environmental > Aquatic > Freshwater > Lake > Sediment... | reverse complement strand
ACGAATATCATTTTAGACATAATAGACGGTCTAATATGGATACAATATTCGATGTGCTAATCAGAAAGACGGTTAATTATGGTAAAATATCAACAAAATCAAGTGCGACCTAAACGCCTATACCTAAAAATTAAATCACATCTTATTGCTAATTGCAATTTGTTTTTACTCTTCCTAAATATTTCCCCAATGATAACCAAAATCTTTGTTTCTTTGTAAAAACTGTTTCAAATCATGATACAAGCAAAAAATATTCATAAATATTATGACCAACTTCACGTACTCAAAGGGGTTGATTTGCATATAAAAAAAGGCGAAATTGTTTCTATCGTTGGCGCTTCGGGTGCTGGAAAAACAACCCTCTTGCAAATTCTGGGAACATTAGACTACCCGAGTTTGAAAAGCGAACAGAGCGAGGTTAAACCAAAACTTAGCACTGAATACAGCTCAAATTCAGAAAACAGAATAGAATTACACATTAATAGTCAGGATGTTTTGACGATGAATGACAAAAAATTGTCAAAGTTCAGAAATTTGAATTTGGGTTTTATCTTCCAATTTCATCAATTATTGCCAGAATTTACTGCTTTAGAAAATGTTTGTATTCCGGCTTTTATTGCCAATAAATCGCGTCAAGAAACAGAAATAGAAGCCAAAAAATTACTAGAATATCTTGGACTTTCGCATAGAATGAATCACAAACCCAACGAACTTTCGGGTGGCGAACAACAACGCGTGGCCGTTGCTAGAGCTTTAATTAATAAACCCGCAGTGATTTTTGCAGATGAACCATCGGGAAATCTCGATACCCACTCTGCCGAAAATTTGCACCAATTATTTTTCAAATTGCGTGACGAGTTTGGACAAACTTTTGTCATTGTTACCCATAACGAAGAATTGGCCAATATGGCCGATAGAAAATTAATAATGGTGGATGGTTTGATTTCTAAATAATTGTTATGATTTTAATTGCATTGAGTTGGATTATCCTTCTGCTTTTCTTCATTTCTTCTGGAATTGCTGTAAAATCGGTTTTAAATATTAAATCATCTGGAAATTATATTCCGATATTTTTAGGTATTTTCATACAATGCATCCTATTAAACATTTGCAGTTTCTTTTTTAGAATAGGATTAGAAATATTTATTGCCAATTTTTTAATTAGCATTGGAATAACTTATTGGAAATCAGAAGAAATCAAAGAAAGTATAAAAGAAATAATTTTCGATATACGAGAACTTTCTACAATTTCAAAGTTGAGTCTTATTGTGCTGTTTCTTTTTTCGCTTTTCAAATGTAGCCAATATCCATTTATTATAGACAATGAAAGTTATTATCTTCAAACAATAAAGTGGATTAACGAATATGGTTTTGTCAAAGGTTTAGGGAATTTACATATTTATTTGGGGCAAACTTCTCCATTTCACGTTTTGCAAGCAGGATTCAATTTCAATTTTATTACCGAGCGAAGTAATGATTTGAATGGTTTAATTTTGAATTTATCTTCTTTATATTTTATTACAGAATTTGAAAAAAGAAATAAGATTAATGGCAAAATTCATTGGATTGGATTTATTCTTGTGTTCAATATTTTATTTTTTCAATTTATTAACGCTCCCTCGCCCGACTTGTCGATAGTGTTATTTTCGCAAATACTTTTCTATCATTTTTTGGATAAAGAAGATAGTTTCGATAATTTTAAAATTGTAACACTGTTATTTCTATTACTAATATTTGTAAAAATTACAGTTGCCCCATTAGGATTAGTTGTCATTTATTTGTTAGGATTCAAAAAAAATAGAATCAATTTTTTACTGTTTTTTGGGAGCATTATCGCTCTTGTTCTAGTACTGAAAAACTTGATTATTACTGGTTATCCTTTTTATCCATTATCTATTTTACCAATAAATAAAGATTGGACAATTCCTGAAAAATTGTTAACTTTTTTTGTCCAAATTTCTGAAAATGCTGGTTATTTTAAAACCGCTGTTAGCAATAATCAATCCTTGTTCGACAAATTGATTTCTTGGATTCAACTCGATGGCATAAACCGAATTTTCAACTTTGGGATTCTTTTGCTCTTTGCCTTTGGATGGTTTGTGAAAGTGATAAAAACTGAAAAAAAATATTTCTTTTTATACCTTGTCCTTGCCTTGACTTTTTTAATATTACTATTCACTTCTCCGCAATATAGATTTTTTCTACCCGTATTTGTGTTTTTATTTGTGCTGATTTCAAGCACTGTTTTTTCCTATTTGAAGATAAATCAAAAAACTGTTCAATATTTTTTACTCGTTGTGATACTTGTTCCTTTACTATTCACAGAAATTATAACTTTTCCCAATTTATTAAAAAACCAACTTCATCAAGAAAAAGAAATAAATAGTTGGTCACAAATTTTAATTCCCAATGAAAATTCTAAATTCTCCAAAATTGAATTTGAAAAAATCAAAGAAGGAAATTTGAATTATTTTTCGCCCAAAGATGAATTGTTCTTTTATGGCACTGCAGATGGTCCTTTGCCTTGTGTCAACAAACTGCAATTGAACTATTTAAAAACATATTACCATATCAAACCTCAACAGCGAACGCACAATTTAGGCGACGGATTTTATTCAAAAAAAACTAAAAATGAATAAATCAGAACTAAAATCTTTCCTCGACGAAAAGGTAATTCAATACAACACACTAGATTTTATTGAAACTGATCCAGTGCAAATTCCGCATTTATTTTCTCTAAAAGAAGACATTGAAATTGCTGGTTTTTTGAGTGCCACTATCGCTTGGGGCAATCGCAAAATGATTATCAAGAATTCACAAAAAATGATGGATTTGATGGGAAATTCGCCGTATGATTTTGTTCTATCACATTCCGAAAAGGATTTGGAGTCATTAGAAACCTTTGTTCACAGAACCTTCAACGGTAAGGATTTTGCAACTTTTATAAAAGGATTGCAACACATTTACAACAATCACGGTGGACTGGAAGCTGTTTTTTCTAAAAAAATCAATGACAATAGCAATAGCAATGACAATGACAATGACAATGACAATGACAATGGCAATATCAATGTCAATGACAATAGCAATGGCAATAACAATGAAAATAGAAATGAAAATAGAAATGAAAAATACTTAAATCTTCAAAATAACATTCACGAATTCAAGAAAATATTCTTTGAAATTGAACATCAATATCGAACTCAAAAACACATTTCCGACCCACTGAATGGCTCTGCGGCAAAACGAATTAATATGTACCTGCGGTGGATGTGTCGCCAAGACAATAAAGGTGTAGATTTAGGGGTTTGGAAATGCATTTCGCCCTCACTCCTATCTTGCCCTTTGGATGTTCATTCTGGCAATGTGGCTCGAAAATTGGGTTTACTCACCCGAAAACAAAACGATGGAAAAGCCTTGGCAGAACTCGATTTAAAACTGCGTGAACTCGACCCGAAAGATCCTGTAAAATATGATTTTGCTTTATTTGGATTGGGTGTTTTTGAGGGGTTTTGATTATTTTTTTTGATTTTTAGGTATTTTCAAAAACAGTATTAAACCAATCTAAATATTCAAAACAATGATTTTCAACAAATTGCACCCAAATTAAACTTCAAAATATTTTAAGTTATATTACAAATTTTAATGGTATAATTAAAGTATTTTTACACTATTGAAAATATTTTCAGGTATTTTAAAAATAATTTTTGAAATAAAACACTATGTTTCGCCACAAAGGTAAATACAGGACATTTGCTCACGATTTGAGATTGGCGATTTTACTCTCATTTGTTGCGGGATTGGTGAACATTACAGGCGTTTTAGCTTTGAAAACATTGACCACAAATGTAACGGGTCATTTTGCCTTTTTCGCTGAAGAGATAATGAGACACGATTATGCTACTGCAATTACCTTTTTCCTTTTTACCATCTTTTTTCTGTTGGGTTCGTTCCTCTCAAGTTTTTTGCAGGAATTCATTTCAATAAAAAAACCCGATTGGTCTCATATTTTGCCAATTATTCTAGAAATGGTCATTTTAATTGCTGTTGGTTTTTTCGGAGTCAGTTCGGGGTTATTCACTTTAGATGGAAAATTGACTGCTTTTTTTATGCTACTCGCTATGGGAATCCAGAATTCATTGGTTACCAATATTTCTAGATCAACTGTTAGAACAACACATTTAACAGGGCTTTTTACGGATTTGGGAATAGAACTGTCACAATTGTTTTTTTACAAAAAACCTGAAGAAGTAAAAAAGTTAAGGACCAAAATCTTTTTGCGATTATCCATCATTACTTTCTTTTTTCTTGGTTGTTTTTTTGGTGGAATTATCTACCAAATACTTGAAATAAAAACACTTTTTGTTGCCGCTTTTGTACTTTTGATAGCACAATGGTATGATTTTTTGCGTCTAAAATTTCATTTAATAAAAAGAAAAACATTTTATAAATAACGTTTACAACATCCCATTATACTTCCTGATAAACCATTCTGAGGCCAGTGAAATGACAATCAATACTAGTAACCAAACCCAATCAATTAAAGGAGTTTTGGCAATAATTTCTTTTTGGATGGCTTTGTAATTTTCGTTTTCTAATAGCGTATTTATCAGAGCGTCAACCTGATTGGGGTAATGCAATTTACCTTGAGTTTGCGAAGCCAATTGGGATAATTTTTCTACATCAGGGTTGACAAATTGTTTTTCGATGTCAAAATCCAAAATTTCAAAATGCCCTGAATGACTTGTTTTTGAATTCAATTCTTTTACCGAAAAATTATATGCACCAGACGAAAGTCCGTCCAAATTAACTTTATACGAATTGTTGTCTTTCAACAAATCGTAGTTTTTGGCTTGCTTTGTTTTGGTATTGGTTACCGAAATCGTCAAACGTGCTTTTTCGTCAAATTCGTAGTTTTTGTTGAAATATTGAGCCGAAATTTCAATGGCTTCTCCCGAATTATAAAAACTTTCGTGGTTGACCACCAATGATTTCTTGGAATCATTTGAAGCCAAAAATTGGATTATTTTATCCACGAAAATATCAAACTTTTCAAAAGATTGATTTTCAACGTGGCTTTGCAAACGCCATTTCCAGATATTTTCTCCCAACAAAAAAGCCGAACGTTTTCCTTGATTTTCGGCGAAAGCCAATAAAGGAGCATTGGTGTCAATGTTCCTGATTTTAGAAGAAAGCAAGGTCGAAACCGTACCGTTTGTGGTTACGGTTCCAAAAGCATTTTGCAAGGGTGGAAAATTTTCAAAACCCAAATTGTCAATCGCAAAGAGATTGAACTGTGGATCGAATTCCGCTAAATAATCTTCTTTTTGACCGCTCATTCTAAAAACCAAATTAGATTGTTGTTGGTTCATAAAATTGAAATCGGTGTTGTTTCCCGTGATAATAAAAGTATTAATTCCAGCTAATTTATTGCTCTCCAAAACCGACTTAAATTCTGTTGTGGGTTGATACAAAATCAAAACCGAATAATCTTGTAATGATTTGACTTGCTTTGGATTAACTATCGTTACTTTTCGTTGAGCATTGGTTTCAATGGCTCGTTTCAAAGCGCCAATATCGGGATGATTTATGGAAGAAATAATCGCAATATTGGTCTTTTGGTCAATGATTTCAACGGCAAAATTCTTGCTGTTGTTATAGGTGTTTTTCTCATTTTCTTTGGAAGAAATTTTGGCTTTAAAAACTTGTAAACCTACTTTGTCGGCAGGAAGCAAAATATTTACAATTGCCGTTTTTTTGGATGGAGAAAACGAAACACTTTGTTTGCTCAAAACGGATTTGCCTTGCGAAATACTAAAATCTGCATTCACCCTTTTGTTTCCTGAGTATTGCAAAAACACTTCCACAGGAAATTTGTTCTTTTGAAAAGCATATTTATTAACGTTGATTTGAGTTACTTTCAAATCCAAAAATTTTGTGGTATCGCCCACAATCAAAGGATAAACCGGATTATTTGCAATAAAACTATACACATAATCATTCCCTGAAGTTTGGTTTCCGTCCGTAATCAAAACCGTTGGAAAATTGGTGTTTTTATAAATACTTTTCAAACTTTTGGCAACCTCATCCAAATTCGTTTGAGTTCCTTTGAAATCAACTTCATCTGCACTAATTAATGGTTCAAATTCACTATCAAATCGATAGGTTTGAACATCAAATTTCTCTTGCAAATCTTTGTTTTGAAAAAGTTTTTTAAACAATTCCAAAGCCGTTTCTTTAGCTTTCAAATCGACAATAGAACTCGAATTATCGACAACAATTGGCAAAGGTGTCTTAACAATTTCCAATGTTTTCCGACTTATTATTGGATTAATCAACAACAACAAAATCCCGAAAATGCTTAAAAAACGCAAAAAAGCCAAAACCAAATTCACTTTCGACTTGGTTTTGACTTTATGATAATATTGAAAAAAGGACAAACCGCCTGCTATTGCTAATGAAAGAATAAGAAATAGAATGGTGTTTGTTGTCATTTTTTTTTTAGTATCAGTGATCAGATTTTTAGTGGTCAGTCATTAAGATCTTTAATTTTCACAGTGATTTTTGAGTAATACAAAACTGAATACTAATCCCGAAGCTTAGGGGCTGAACACTGAACACTCCCTTAAGTAAGCATTCCCCCACACACATTCAAAACTTGTCCAGTAATGTATGCACTCATATCCGAAGCCAAAAAAAGACAAGCATTCGCAACATCTTCGGTTGTGCCGCCACGTTTCAGCGGAATTCCTTCTCGCCAACCTTTTACAACCTCTTCGCTTAATTTTGCCGTCATTTCGGTTTCGATAAATCCTGGAGCAATGGCGTTGCAACGAATATTACGCGAACCCAATTCCAAGGCCACAGATTTTGTAAATCCAATGGCGCCCGCCTTTGAAGCCGCATAATTGGTTTGACCGGCATTTCCAGAAACGCCTACCACTGAACTAATATTGATAATAGAACCAGCACGTTGTTTCAAAAATGTTTTCTGAATGGCTTTGGTCATATTGAAAACCGATTTCAAATTTACGTTGATTACTTGATCAAAATCGGCTTCGGACATTCGCATTAGCAAATTGTCTTTGGTAATTCCGGCGTTGTTTATCAAAATGTCCACTGTTCCAAATTCGGCCAAAACTGCATCAACAAACGTCTGAGCTTCGTTAAAATCGGCAGCATTCGATTGATAACCTTTGGCTTTGATTCCCATTGCGTTCAATTCATTTTCTAAAGCTTGTGCAGATTCTATAGATGAACTATAAGTGAAAGCCACGTTTGCACCATGTTTAGCAAAAACTTCTGCAATTCCTTTGCCAATGCCGCGACTTGCGCCTGTTATTATGGCTACTTTTCCTTCGAGTAATTTCATTATATCTTAAATTAGTTCATTATTATTGAATGTCAAATGTATAATAATTCCCTTTTTAAAAAAAATACATTTTAAATTTAACTTTTAATTAAATGTTTTAGTTTACAAAAATACTTACTTTTCGCAAATGATAAATAATCAGCATACATTTAAAATTTTATATGACCGTTATAAAATTAGTGTATAATGTGTCACTAAATTATTTGCAGAACATAGAAGATTCAGAGGAAATCAACCAAGATGTATTTATTCAATTGCATCATTCTTTAGATAACTTAAATGAATAAACGATTTGAAATTGCAGATTTATTAAAAGGCATCGCCGTTCTATTAATGATTCAGGTTCATATTATTGAATTATTTGCAACAATTTCAATTTTTGATAGCAAAACTGGTCGTTTTTTACTTTTTTTAGGAGGACCTTTTGTAGCTCCAGTTTTTTTGTTTGTATTTGGCTATTTTATTGCCCACTCCAGTCAAACCAATTCACAACAAATAGGGAGAGGACTAAAAATCTTCTTTTACGGCATGCTACTGAACGTGGCTTTGAATTTTAATTTATTCATAAAGCACAGTGAAGGTCAAATCGAATTTGATATTTTCCCTTATTTATTTGGGGTAGATGTTTTGCAATGTGCTGGTTTAAGCCTTATTATAATTACTCTAATCAAAAAAGTGTTTTATAAAAATAAGGTAATTGCCATTGCTTTACTATTGTTTTCGGCTTTCTTAGGAGGATATTTATTGCAGTACAAAACCGATTTTATTTTCCTTAAATACCTGTCCGCTTTTTTTTATGGAAGTGGCCCTTGGTCTTATTTTCCACTTTTTCCTTGGATAGCATATCCGTTGATGGGATTGCTTTTTTTTAAAAGTAAAATTGACTTTAAAATCCTAGCAAAACCTATTGCTAAAATTTCAATTTGTTTGTTATTTATAGTTTTTTTAATTTTTACTTTAAATTATGCAATAGCACTATCTTCAAATTTGAACTCTTATTACCATCACGGTTTGACATTCTTTTTATGGACAATAATTTTTCTGGGTTTTTATGGATTTATAATCAATGAAGTGGATATTTTGTTTGGTAAATATCTTGTTTTCAAATATATAAAATGGTTAGGTCAAAATGTAACAGGTATCTATATTATACAATGGATTTTAATCGGAAATATTTCAACAGCCATTTATAAAAGCATCGATAATCCTATTATCTTACTAGTAGCATTTATTAGCATTTTACTCCTTTCAAGTATAATCGCTTTTCTATATGTACAAATAAAAGAAGGAAAAAAATTTGCTGATTAAAGCATTTTAAATCCTCCTTCTAATTCCAACAATAATTCTTCTTCGGTGAGTGCTCCCATATCAAGCATGTCCGACGCATATTGTTTTTTTAGTGCTTTTATCCAACGATTGGCTCTTTCTGACAATTGAAAATCGTCAGACATTAACCTGCCTCTTAACAATAAAATCCCCAAATCGGCTCCTTCGTACAAATAATCCTCTTCTTGTGTTATTTGCATAAAAAAAGCTTCATTATCTCCAACAATAGACTGTCGATGGGCATCCATTTTTTTGAAATTAATATTTCCATTATTTTTCATTTCCCAAATTCCAGATCTTGGTACTTTGGTAGCCAACTCCAGTGTTTTTCGAGTATGTTTTATAACCAACTGACTCCAACTATCCATATTTTGAGCTTCTGCCCAGCGATTTGTTAATTCATCAACATTAATTTCATACGGAATTTCCATCCATTCTAGCATGTGAAATAGGAATAATGGCACATCGGTCATTGCAAATTTAGAATGATTGGTCAAACTACTCACTCCCGAAACTCTTGGGTTTAATTCTCCCAAATAAACTTCGCCATTGTCTTGATCTATCAAATAATCCAATTCAAAATACCCTTTGTACCCTTCTTTACGCAATTGATCACCAAATCGTTGGGTGTAAACTTTTGCTTTTTCTCTAATATCAGCATTAAATGCATTTGGATAGATTTCGTTGCCACACCAACCTCCTTTGTAAGGAGTTAGTGCATAAAAACCTACCAATTCGGTCATCAAAGGAGCGACAATTGTACCGTGTTGGGTAACACAACCTTCGATAGCGGTGCCTTTGCAATTGATGCGTTTCATGATTTTCACTTCGTCTTCTTTGAGAATTTCTTCTGCATAAAGGTTGTATTCCTCTTCATTTGATATAAAAAAAGTAGTGTGTCCAGAATCTCCAAAAGGAGTTTGTATCACAAGATTTTCTCCTAAAGCTGCAGACACTTCTCGAAGTTGTTCATAGCTTGTCACTTTAGAAAGCACGTTAGGAACACAGGCTACTCCTGCTTTTTCTGCAATTCTGTTGGTGTTGACTTTATTGTCCAAAAAAGTGCGGAGTGCTGCAGAAGGAAAACAAACATCTAGTCCCAAAATTCTGGCTAGTTGTTCTGTTTTTTCATTAAACATCAAAAAAAGTGCCTTTCCGGCTTGTCCATTTACTTTTCTTGAATTGATATATTCAATAACTTCTGGGTGCGACAACAAATAATTATTGATGTCTTCGATGCTAGTAAAATCTGCATGATCAATTTCTGAGGGGGAAAATAAATTTTCATATTCTCCACCATAAGAATCAATATGGCTAATGAATTTGAAATTAGAAATCCATTCGTCCATTCCTAATAAATTAAAATTAGTAGCACTTATAAAATAAATTGGAGTTTTATTTTCCCGAAAAAAATGTTTGATTTCATTTAATCCTTTAAGAGTGGGTATGTTCTGTTTGAAATTTGACATATACTTTAATTTACTATTTATATTTTACTTTTTTTCTGCTAGTTGCATCGCTTGCATCGCATGCATTGCGCCCATTGCTGATATGGTGTTTTTTCTGTTTAATGCTTTTACGGTAAATACTTTCAATCCCAAATCGGCTCTATAACCGTGAATTTCCTTTACATCTAACGCCAACATAAATTGAATGATTTCTTTGCTAACCATTTGGCCAGGAACTAAAATTGGAAATCCTGGTGGATATGGAATTACAAACGAGGTAGAAACCAATTCTTTTTTATTTTCTAATGCTTTTAGACAATCATTTAAAAGTACATATTCGCACAAATCTTCTTCATAACCGAGAAAAAATGCTTCCCGAAGATTCCCGCCTGGAACACCTGGTGCAGCCAGAAAAGAATTATGAAAACTACTGAAATTGGGCAATGGAGGCACATCTTTAATCAAAGATTGAATTTGTTTTTTAGAGATTTCAGCTTCTCGTTTATTCAACGATCGGTTGTTGTCTTCTAATTCATTGGCTATTTGCAAAAGCGCATTAATCAAAAAAGTGACACTGCCTCTGGTGGTGCCAATATTGGTCATTAGCAAAACAGTATTTCTGGAGGTTTTATTGACTTGTATGCCAAAACGATCCATCAAATATTTATTTTTGAAGGCATCGCCAGTGATACCCGCTTTTCCGACCGATAATGTGATTTTAGTTGGATCTAATACAAATTCATCTTTTTCCCAAGACTCTTCCATTCTATCCCAACCTTTTTCTAGATTATAATATTCATTTTCACCATTGCTTCTGAATTCTTTCGGAATTAAATCATTCGGGCATAAAAAATGAAAAATAGTATTCAACTTAGGATGGTCTTTCATTTTGGCACGAAGGATCAAAGCCATTTCAATACTTTTTTCTACAAGTTCATATCCTTCGAGTTCAACTTGCCTTCTTCCTACATCTAGCGAAGCAAGAATTTGATAATTTGCTGATGTTGAGGTATGTGTCATATACGATTCCTGAAAAGCATCGGCAACACCTCTGCTAAATTCTTCATCCCAAATTTGAATCATCGAACCTTGACGAAAACTAGACAAGGTCTTGTGCGTGCTTTGAGTAGCGTAAACTCTAATTTTTACTTTGTCAGGATCTGGCATTGTGGGAATTTCACCCTTTTTTAAAGCACTAATGTGCGCATTGTATTTTTCTCTGTAAGCGGGTGTTTTGTATTTATTGAATAATTTTTGTGCAACATACATTCCGGTTCTTTGTTTGAAAGTATAGGTGAAACTAGCATAAGCAAACCAAGCTTCATCCCACAAAAAAACCATATCTGGCTTAATGGCCAAAACTTCTTCCATTACTTTTTCTACATTGTAAACCAAACCATCAAAAGTGCAATTGGTCAACGAAAGCATTTTTACTTTGTCTAACCTTCCTGCTTGACTCAAGGAAACCAATTTTTCTTTGATAACTCGCAAAGGAACAGCACCATACATAGAATATTCTTCCATTGGATACGAATCAAGATAGGCAGGAAATGCTCCTGCGAGGACCAATCCGTAATGATGCGACTTGTGACAATCTCTATCAATCAAAACGACGTCGCCGGGTTTTATCAAGGCTTGATGCACAATTTTATTGGATGTAGAAGTGCCGTTTGTGACAAAAAAAGTATGCTCTGAACCATACGCTTTGGATGCTTTTTCTTGTGCTTTTTTCAATGGACCTGTCGGTTGCAATAATGAATCTAAACCTCCATTTGTCGCCGATGTTTCTGCCAAGAATACATTTCTGCCATAAAAATCACCAAAATCAGAAATCCATCTGGATTTAAAAACCGAATTTCCTCTGGATATTGGCATCGCATGAAATACACTTATTGGCCGTTTGCTGTACTCGGAAAGTGCTGTGAAAAAGGGAGTTTCGTAGCGTTCGTTAATGCCACTAATGATGGATAAATGCAATTCTTGCAAATCTTCCATTCGGTAAAAAATACGTCGAAATGTTTTTACAGTACTGTCTTCGAGATGCGTAAGTGAGGCATCGGTAATGTAATAAATATCTAATTCCGGTCTAAATTGATGAATGTATTTGCCAAGTAAAGTTCCTAAATCTTGGTCGGGTACGCCATCTAAATCAATTTTTAAAACATTTTGAATAAATGGTTTAATTAATTTATTTATATTACTTGAATAATGCAAAGGTGCTGATCTAATGACCGCAACTTGAATATTATAATTAAAAAAAAGACAAATTAATGCGTCTTGAAAGGAACGTTGCACCACTAAATCATACGAAAAATTGTCTCTTGAATCTATTAATGATTTCGATTTCTTTTTTAATTCTTTTTCTTCATTATCCGATAAATCTTCAACATACAAAACTTCAAAAAAATTGCTTTTGGCATCTAATTTTTTTTTATTCTTGTTGTCATTTATACTCTCAAAAAAATCAGGTTTCAATTCTGGATGCGTGCGATAATCTTCACTAACCAACAAAGCGACAATTTCGGAAACCCGATGGCTAACGGCTACAAACTCTGATTTTTTGACTGCTTTGATGATTTGATTTGTTAAATCAGCACCAGGAAAAGCAAAATATTGCTCAATGCACAACAGGTTTTGCATTATACCATTAAGCTCGGTCAAGCGTTCTTTGAAACTGTTATTTTCTAAATTAAAAGTGATTAGATTACTTTGCTCTTTTAACTCATTCCACAAATCGACTCGAAGTTGGTTGATGTTGTAATGTTTTGAAATCATAATTATTTTTGATAAAATTTCTTAAAAGAAACAGTATTTATTACTTTTTTGAATGCAATGCCAATCTATTGCCTTCAGAATCTATAAACATTGCAAAATAACCTGCGGATTCGCTCAAAAATGTTTTTTCCATCACCACTCTTCCGCCGGCTTCATTCACTTTTGATAAAACATTGTTTAAATCCTCACCTCCATTTAGGTACAATAGAGGGCCAATTTCGCTAGGTACACAACCTGGTCCAGAAACAATTGCTCCGCCTATTCCGCTTTCGGCTGGAAAAAAACCCATTGAAAAACCATTCAATTCTACAGATGTCATTTGAATGCCGTATATATAATTGTAAAAAGCAACCGAACGAAAATGATTGTAGGCTGGAATTTCGAACCAACTTACAAAATTTTTAAAACCAGATTGTTCTTTTTGTTTGTTTAAAGTGGCTTCTCTTAATTTACTTTTTAGATTTACTGTCGATCCCATTATTTAATTATAATTTCAAGCGAATATATATAATAATTTAGATTTTCAAACAAAAAACAAAAAGTGATTTGATTTTAACTTTTATTTTGATATAATTGTTAAAAATTTATCGTTCCCTCGCTACAAGCAGTTTGGGATTAAATTAGGTCCATTATTCGGATTTGCCAAATCTTCCAAATACAAGACCAATTTCAAATTATGCCTAATGTCCAAATTGCTTCTAGCGTGTGTTAGGTAATGGTCATTTTCATTCGATAGGTCAATTTTATAAATCAATACCAACAAATGTTGAGTAAAAATTGTAAGTTTGTATTTTAACTGTAATGTTTCAATTCGATGAAAGTAGTGTCATTTTTTGCGGGAGCTGGAGGGCTTGATTTAGGCTTTGAAAAGGCTGGTTTTGATGTCATATGGGCAAATGAATACGACAAAGAAATTTGGGATACCTATGAAAAAAATCATAAAAAAACGCATTTAGACAAAAGAAGCATTGTTGATATTCCTTCAAGTGAAGTTCCTGATTGTGACGGAATAATTGGTGGGCCACCTTGTCAAAGCTGGTCTGAAGCTGGTTCAAAGAGAGGCATTGCCGATAAACGAGGTCAGCTATTTTATGAATTTATGAGAATTTTAGCTGATAAAAAGCCAAAGTTTTTTTTAGCTGAAAATGTATCAGGAATGTTATTGACTGCGCATAAAGAGGCTCTTGCAAATATAAAACAAATGTTTACCGATATTGGTTACGATTTATCTTTTCAATTATTAAATGTTTCAGATTATGGAGTTCCGCAAGACAGAAAACGTGTTTTCTTTATAGGGTATAGAAAGGATTTAGGAATGAAATTTACTTTTCCAAAACCAACCACACTTGAAAATAAAATCACACTTGAAAAGGCGATTGGGGATTTAAAAGATACAGTATTACCTGCAAAAACAGGAAATTACACAAACGGGACTGATTGCCTAGAATTGAATCACGAATATATGATTGGTGGTTTCTCTTCTATGTTTATGTCAAGAAATAGAGTTCGCACTTGGGATGAAGTTTCCTTCACGATTCAAGCGGGTGGTCGTCACGCACCAATTCACCCACAGGCTCCCAAAATGAAATTTATTGAACAAAACATACGTGAATTTGTGAAAGGTAAAGAACATTTATATCGTAGATTAAGCATCAGGGAATGCGCAAGAATTCAAACTTTTCCTGATACTTTTTCTTTTGAATATAATAGCGTTGTAGCGGGTTACAAAATGATTGGGAATGCTGTTCCCGTGAGAATGGGGAAGGTTTTAGCTCAAAAAATATATTCTGATTTGGAAGAAATAAAATTTGTAAAAAATGTTACTTCAAAAAGTATTATAACTGAAGTAAATGGGAATATTGTACTTGAAAAAATGAACGAAATAATTAAAAGTATATCTGCATAATGACAAAAACATCAACTCAAACAATTAATGGTAAAGCCTTTGAATATGCTTTGTTAAATGAATTTTTAGAACGTTTGAAAGTTGCAACTTCTGTTACTGTTATCGAAAATGAACCATTTAAAACTGCTCTAAAATGTTTTGTTAGTTTTGACGAAAAAGAACAAAGTCATTATAAATTAGTTGCAAGCTTTGCTGTTAATTTCCTGCTTGATATAGAGCCACGTTTGGCAAATGGAATAAACGAAAATGATGTTTTACAGCTCGAAATTGTTGCGGATAAAGCAGGTCAAACGGGAGATGTTCGTGATGTATTAGCTATTAGGTCGTTGCAAAAATGGGAGATTGGAATTTCGGCAAAAAATAATCATAGAGCAGTTAAACATTCACGCTTGTCAAATGATATTGATTTCGGTCAAAAATGGTTAGGGATTCCTTGTTCTGTTGATTATTTTGAAGAAATAAATCCTATTTTTGGTAATTTGGCAAAGTTAAGAGCAACAAGTAAAGCAACACAAAAGTGGGATACTTTAGGCGATTATCATTCGTCTGTTTATGTTCCAGTTTTGGATGCTTTTAAGACTGAATTATTGAAATTAGACAAAGAGAATCCTGGAATCTTAGCAGAAAGATTAGTTGAGTATTTAATTGGTAATCAGGATTTTTACAAAATAATTAAAGGAAAAAATAAAGTTGAAATACAAGCATACAATTTACACGGCACATTGAATTTGCCTTTTGAAAATATTAAACCAAAAGCTAAAATTCAAAGGTTAAAGTTACCCAATCGATTGATTGAAGTTGTTTATCAGGACAATTCTCAAACAACACTTTTAGTAACTTTAAATGAAGGTTGGCAAATTTCTTTTCGTATTCATAATGCAAGTTCTCGAATTGAGCCGTCATTAAAATTTGATATTAATTTAGTTTCAGCGCCACATTCTCTTTTCTCAAATCAATTATTTATTGGTTAGATTTCGTAATGTTGTTCGGCACGATAGCTTGCACTTAAATCTTTATCAAAATTGTGAATTAAAATGCTATTTTTACAAACGAAACCAATTAATAATATTAAAATTATTATAATATATGACGTTATTATCAAAATTAAAAACAAATTATTGGCTTCAATGTGTTTTAAACAGCTATAGTTTGATTTTTTTTTCTAACGATAATTTATTTGCAATTTGTATTATTGTTGTCAGTTTTTTTACACCATTTGTTGGGTTGTGCGGGCTTGTTTCTATTGTATTAATAAATTTGACTGCCTATTTTATTGGTTTTGATAAGGATGAAATAAAATCGGGTTTATTTGGATTTAATGCACTTTTTTTAGGAATGGCGATTGGATATGAATTCAATTTTAATTTTGCGTTTGTAATATTGTTCATCTCCGCTATTGTAATTTTATTACTTATTACCGTTTCGCTCAAAGGGTTTTTATCGGCCAGCTATTTGCCTTTTTTATCACTTCCTTTTATTATAACGTATTGGATTGTTTCACTTTCTGCGACAAATTTCACTAATATTCAATTGGACGAAAGTCATATTTATCTCGTAAACGAAGCGGCTCGAAACCAAACTTCGCCGATTTATGTTTTTATCAATTCCTTAGATACTATGGCATTGTTTCCGTTAGCTATTACTTATTTCAAAACTTTAGCAGGAACTTTTTTCCAAACAAGTGTTCTCGGCGGAATAATTATCGCATTTGGATTGTTGCACTTTTCTAGAATAGCATTTTCATTAAGTATTTTGGGTTTTACTTGCGCCTATTTCTATTATTCGATTTTTGGTGCCGATGTCAATGATTTGAATCACAATTTATTAGGAGCCAACTTTATTTTTCTAGCCATTGCCATTGGTTGTTTTTTTGTAATTCCTAATATCAATAGTTACATAACTGTCGTAATACTCACGCCGATTTTATTACTTACTTCACTTGCTTTGACCAAAATTTTGGCTGTTTTTCAAATTCATTCTTATTCTTTTTCTTTTAGTCTCATAACAATTTTGTTTTTGTTTGCGCTGCATCAAAGGTTATTTGCTAAATATTTGCATTTGGTCACTATTCAATATTTTTCGGCTGAAAAAACAATTTATAAATATTTGAATTCAATTCAACGATTCAAAAATGAGCACTTGTATAAAATTTCGTTGCCTTTTGTTGGCGAATGGAATGTAAGTCAAGGCTATGATGGAAAAATAACACATTTAGGAGATTGGGGCAAAGCATTAGATTTTGTCATAGAAGACTCTAAATCGAACACTTATATGATTCCTAAATCGGCTAGAGAGGGTTTCACAAAAGGCAGTTTTTATTGTTACAATAAAGAAATTCTTGCACCTTTTGATGGTTATGTTTATGAGATTATCAACACTGTCGAAGATAACGATATTGGCGATATGGACACAAAACAGAATTGGGGAAACACCATTATTTTGAACCATCTTAATGGATTATTTTCGCAAATTAGTCATATCAAAAAAGATTCGTTTGGGGTTTTCATTGGTCAATATGTAACTAAAGGCACTTATCTAGCAAGATGTGGCAATTCAGGTCGATCTCCAGAGCCGCATATTCATTTTCAATTGCAAACTATACCTGTTGTTGGAGCAAAAACACTGGAATACCCTATTTCTTACTTTATTGAAAGACAAGGAAATGAGAGAAAATTAATCCTTTCTGAAGTTCCACAAGAAGGCACTTTTATAAGCAATGTTCAAGTAAATGAATTATTGGTTAGTGGTTTTGCGCTTGTACCGGGACAAAAAATAGTGATGCAAAAAGAAAACAGTACCGAGAAGATTTATTGGGAAATATTTACCGATGCCTTCAATAGAACCTACATTTATTGCGAAAAAACAAAATCTTACGCTTATTTTGTCAATGATGGAACAATGTTTTATTTTACAGATTTTGAAGGTAAAAAATCTTCGTTATTATTTCAGTTTTATTTAGCTGCTTACCGACAATTATTAGGCTATTACGAAACAATAGCAATTAAAGACAAGGTGCCGTTGATACATTTTAATAATAAATTGATTGGTTTTCTTCAAGATTTTTTTGCGCCATTTTACTTGTTTACAACCGCCAATTATACATCTACTTTTTCTTATGCAGACAATCAGTATGCGCCACAAAATTTAATACTAAATAGCGATATCGAGGCCAAAATAATCAATTATACTTTCAAGAAAATCAATTATGAATTGGAATTAAAAGACCTCAAAATTCAACGTTTTACAATTCATCGCAAAAACAAATCAGTTTCTTACCACTATTCTTTACAATAAAAATAAACTCCAAAATTTAATAAAAATGAAAAATTTAAAAAATGTTTTAGCACTGTTCATTTTCTTGTTTTGTATGACATTACAAGCGCAAAACAAAGAAATTGCTGCTGCCTTTAGTAGTTCGTATGAATCTGAAACTGCAAAAAAATATGAAACTGCCATTGCAGCATTCAATACTGTTTACGACACAAATTCTTATGAGATGAATTTAAGATTGGGTTGGTTGTATTATTTGGCTGGAAAAACCAAAGAATCTATTTCTTACTATCAAAAAGCTGCTACCATTATGCCCGCAGCAACCGAACCAAAATGGGCAATAATTACTGTTTATACAAAATTAGAAAATTGGACAGAAATTGAAAAAATCTATTTGTCAATTTTGAAATTAGATGCTAAAAATGCAACTGCAAACTACAATTTAGGATTAATTTATTATTACCGAAAAAATTATATTGAAGCAAAAAAATTCTTTGATGTATCATTAAATCAAACTCCATTTGGATATAACTATTTGCTAATGAGCGCTTGGACAAATTACTTTTTAGGAAATAAAAATAATGCTTCCATCTTGTTTAATAAGGTTTTGTTATATGCTCCAAATGACGCCTCAGCATTAGAAGGATTAGGATTGATTAAATAAATTTCGTTCTCTACAAACATATTAGTGTTTTGTTAATCCTACAAAGTCTCTTTTTGACTTTGTAGGTATTAGATTTTTTTCTAAAATACCTTGAAGTTAGGCGAGTTAATTATTTTAGAAATCAATAGTATGCAATAACAGAACAATTAAATTTAACCTTAAATTAAAAATCTTTTGAATATGATAATCGGAAACAATTTTAAACCCGCATTCTATTTGTTTATTTTCAGTTTATTTTTTCTAAAATCATATTCTCAGGATAGAATAGACGCAGCAGAAATAGAAACAAAAACCCTTGAGTTCTATACTAACAAAAATTGGAATTCGTTGATTGCAATTGGAAATGAAGCCCTAAAGCAAGGAATAGACATCTATCTTTTACGCTATCGAATAGGAATTTCCTATTTTGAAAAGTCAAACTACGAAGCAGCCATCAGCAATCTTGAGAGAGCAAAAGAATTTGATAGTAATGATCCCGTTTTGATGGAATACCTTTATTATAGCTATATTTATACCAATAGAAACGAAAAAGCAGTCGAATTATTGACTATTTTTCCAGATGATTTGAAAGCAAAAGTAAATTATAAATCTCCTCTGTTTAAATCGATTTCTGCTGAAATTGGTGTCTTAAGTACCGATAATTTTGACACAAATAAAAATGCCAATTTAAAAGGCACGAATAATTATGCTCAAGGCACTTTCTATTCCGATGTGGTTTTTGGGAACATTGTGATAAACAATCAAATCAGTCCAAATTTCAAATTGCAAAACTTATTTTCACTTGTAACAAATACTTCCAATGACCTCTTTCAATCCTCTTTACCTATAGAGAGAACTCAAGTTTTTACTAATAAAAACAATTATTTCCAATGGAATGTAATTGGCTCCTATTATTATAAAGGTTGGAATATTGGCGTGGGTTTTGGTCTGTATGATTCAAGTTTTATTACTTATTCACCACCGCCACCATTGCAACCCAATGCCCCATTTTCTTCAATCAAAACCAATGCTTCCAATTTTTCATCAAGCTTTTCATTGAGCAAAAAGTTATCATTTATCGAACCTGTTTTGGCAATTACCTATTCAAATTTATCAGATATTAATTCACTTTCTATTGAGGGTTCATTAAATTATTTTCCCCTTGGAAATCTAAATTTCTATGGGAATACAAAAATTGGAATTGTTACTAACGAACTTCAAACTAATACTATTTTTACTCAATTATTAGGCTTTAAAATATCAAAAAAAATATGGATAGAAGGCTATGGAGCTTATGGAAATCATCAAAATTATATTAGCGATGCAGGACTTTATGTTTTCAACACACCCAACAAAATCAATTGGTATGCTGGAAGCAATTTGAATTTTTACTTCAAACAATTTGATTTTTCTTTGGGTTATGGCATTCAAGAAAGAGCTTCGAGTTATGAAAGAGGTGCAAATCCATTAAACACAAACACCATAAATTACACTTATAATTATAATCTTTTAAAAACAAAAATCGTATGGAAATTCTAAAAAAATCATTGATTGTCATCTTATTAGTTGGAAACCAATGGGCAAATGCTCAAGATCAAAAAGCGGTTCAGGAAGCTTTTTCTAAAAGTTATACACTCGAAACTGGAAAAAAATACAACGAAGCTGTAGAAGCCTTAAAATCACTAAATGCCTCCGAAAATTATTCAGTACAGTTGCGATTGGGATGGTTATTGTACTCCGCCAAAAGATATGACGAATCTGTGGTGGCTTATAAAAAAGCGGCAGAAATAATGCCTGCATCTATTGAACCTTTATTGGCATTGGTAAATCCTTTGGCAACCCAAAAAAAATGGGATGAAGTAGAAAAAAATCATTTGAATATCCTAAAAATTGACCCCAAAAATAGCTTAACTAATTTTAGATTGGGGCAAATTTATTACAACAAAAAAGAATATGCCAAAGCCGAAAAATATTTTTCAACATCCTTAAATCTATATCCTTTCGACTATGATTCAATGCTGATGAGTGGCTGGAATTACTACTTTTTAGGAAAATATAGCGAAGCAAAAGAGTTATTCAATCGGGTTTTATTATACAGCCCGACGGATACTTCTGCAAAGGAAGGATTGGGGTTGATAAAATAATTTAAAAATAAAACTCCGTCTTGTTTGTTCAACTTGACGGAGTTTTATTTTGTTATTTGGAATTTGTCTTTTGAAATATGGAATTTGTCTTGGATTGCTTCCGCCACAGCGGACAGGTCGTTCCTCGCATGACTACCCCATTACTTCTTTAACTTTTTTACCGATTTCGGCTGGGGAATCAACCACGTGAATGCCACATTCTCTCATAATGCGTTTTTTGGCTTCGGCAGTATCGTCAGCTCCACCAACAATAGCACCTGCGTGCCCCATTGTTCTTCCTTTTGGAGCGGTTTCGCCTGCAATAAATCCAATTACTGGTTTGCGATTTCCATCGGCTTTAATCCATTTGGCGGCATCGGCTTCGAGTTGACCACCAATTTCACCAATCATCACGATACATTCGGTTTCTGTATCGTTCATAAATAATTCGATGGCTTCTTTTGTAGTAGTTCCAATAATTGGATCTCCACCAATTCCAATAGCAGTAGTGATTCCCATTCCTTGTTTTACCACTTGATCAGCGGCTTCATAAGTTAAAGTTCCTGATTTGGAAACAATTCCTACAGTTCCTTTTTTGAAAACAAAACCTGGCATAATTCCTACTTTGGCTTCTCCTGGTGTAATAACCCCAGGACAATTAGGTCCTATTAATCTACAATTTCTGTTTTTGATATAAGTGTTTGCTTTTATCATATCGGCAACAGGAATTCCTTCCGTTATGGCGATAATCACTTTAATACCAGCATCGGCGGCTTCCATAATGGCATCGGCAGCAAAAGCTGGTGGCACAAAAATAATGGTGGTATCAGCACCTGCTTGATCTACGGCGTCTTTAACTGTATTGAAAACTGGTCGGTCTAAATGGGTTGTTCCACCTTTTCCAGGAGTAACTCCACCAACAACATTTGTTCCGTACTCAATCATTTGAGAAGCGTGGAATGTTCCTTCGCTTCCTGTAAATCCTTGAACAATTATTTTTGAATCTTTGTTAACTAAAACACTCATTGCCTATCTTTTTAATTTTTATTTGGTAATATACCTAATGTATTCTGTTAAATTTAATAAAGGAAATCGAGTAAAAAAAATAGATAAATTTTTATAAATTAATTTATAAATTTTTTTAGAGTCGTTTTTTTTTATTTCTTATCATTTGTTGGAACTTTTACTGGTGTAGTAGTTGTTCCCTTTTCTAAAAAAGTAATATTTTCTTTTGCTACATTAAATTCTGGCATTATTTTTAAACTTTCACCAAAAGCTTTTTTAGCTTCTTGACTATCTTTTAAATCAAATGAAACCATTCCTAATAAATTAAAAACAACTGCTTTTAGAGGAACATCTTGATTGTTATTTTTATCTAGTGGCATTTGAATGGTTGCTTTTTCAATCGTCTCGCAAGTCAATGTTTTGGCAATCGTTTCTTTAGCTTCTAAGAGACGCTTTAAAGAGTATTGAGATTTGCCAATTGATATCCGTGATACATATTTTTTGTTTTAGCAAATAAATTTTCAAAAACTTCGGTAGCCTCTTTTCCTGCTCCTAAATTTTGAAGGCTATTGGCTTCTATTTCTAATAATTGAAGATTTTCGGGTTTTGATTGCAATAGCTCTTTTGCAACAATGTGGCTACTTACATAATTGCCTGTTTTATAATAAACTATTGCTAAAGTATCTTTGTAGGTACTGTTAACTCCTTCTAATGCAATTATATTATGCAAATTGGCAATTGCAGTAGGGGCATCTGCATAGATTAAAGCCTGTTTAAGTATTCCTTTTTGAAAAGAAATTGAAGTTGATTCTGTTTGTTTTGTGGTTTTTTGGGCTAACATAGTTAATCCAAACAATAGACTAATTGTTAAAATAATTTTTTTCATGAGTTTTTTATTGAGTTATTATAATTTTTTTGCAAAAATATATTTTTTATTTTTAATCTTGTTGTTGCTATAAGAAAAAATTAAGAAAAATGACTCATTTGGTAGCCTCTGAACAATTTATCGTCTTTGACTTCCCAAATAGCGAAAAAATTGCCCATTAGCATTTCTTCTCTTGGGTTTTCGATTGTTTTTACAAAGTGTGAAAACCGCAACGAAACAAGATTTTTTTCTTGAAGAATATGACTAATTCTAATTTTGGAGCGGACATAAGCTTTTGCTAATTCATCTGTTAAAGACAAAATATCATTATAATCCATTTGGATAAATCCTTTGCTAGTATTCCAATCGATGGTTACTTCGGGATGAAGCAACTCGCTAACTGTTTTTCTATCTAGTAGAACATCAGATTTATAGAAATCGAGAACAATATCTTTTGGTTTCATCTGTTTATAATATTTTCTTTTTATTGTAAGACGTGTCGGCAGACAGGTAGGTGGAACGCCTATAATCATATTCCTGTGAGTCAATGACTATTTTAGTGGGCGTTTCATCTTACTTTAATTTATTTAAAATTTCAGGTATCTTTTTAATATTTGCCAATTGTTTCAATTTTTCTCTTGATTCTTCGATGGGTGTACCAAAATAGGTTTTGCCTCCTTCAACAGATTTGGTTACTCCAGTTTGACCTAAAATTACTGCCTTCTCCCCTATTGTTATGCCGCTTGTGGTGCCTACTTGTCCCCATAAGGTTACTTCATCTTCTATAATAACACAACCTGCAATGCCTGTTTGTGAAGCAATTAAACATTTTTTTCCAATAACTGTGTCGTGTCCAACGTGCACTTGATTGTCAATTTTTGTTCCTTCTCCAATGGTTGTATCACCTGTAACTCCTTTGTCGATAGTGCAAAGTGCACCAATGCCAACATTGTCATTGATAACAACCCTTCCACCTGAAATTAATTGGTCGTAACCCTCTGGACGTTTTTTGTAATAAAAAGCATCAGCTCCCAAAATGGTTCCAGCGTGAATAATCACATTATCACCAATTACGGTATAATCATAAATGGAAACATTGGAATGAATCAAACAATTTTTTCCAATAATTACGTGGTTTCCAATGAAACAATTGGGTTGGATTTGGGTTCCTGCTCCAATTTTGGCAGAAGCCGAAATAGCCACATTAGAAAACTGAAAGGGCTTGAAATGTTTGGTCAGAATATTAAAATCACGAAAAGGGTCATCCGAAATCAATAAAGCTTTACCTTCTGGACAATCTACATTTTTATTGATTAAAATGGTTGTTGCTGATGAATTTAAGGCTTTGTCATAATATTTTGGATGATCCACAAAAACAATATCACCTGATTCTACCACGTGAATTTCATTCATTCCAGTAACAGGAAAATTTTCATTACCAACGAATTCACTGTTGATAATGGTTGCTATTTCCTGTAAAGTATGTATTCTTGAAAATTTCATGTTTCTGTTTGTTTCAGGTTTCAAGTTTATTCCTTTACTCTCTCCATATAATTTCCAGTAGTGGTATCGATTTTGATTTTATCTCCTTCATTGATAAATAAGGGAACGTTTACTGAGGCTCCAGTTTCAACCGTAGCCGATTTTGTGGCGTTTGTTGCTGTATTTCCTTTGATTCCTGGCTCGGCATAAGTTACTTCAAGCACCACAGAGGAAGGCATATCAACTGAAAGAGGTAAATCTGTTTCGGTATTGATGGCTATCATAACATTTTCGCCTTCTTTTAATAAATCGGGCGAATCCAATACATTTTTGTTTAAAGATATTTGTTCAAAAGATTCTACATTCATAAAGTGAAATAAATCACCCTCGGGATATAAAAATTGAAATTTGTGATTTTCAACCCGAACTTCTTCAATTTTATGACCTGCAGAAAATGTATTGTCCAGTACTTTTCCGTTGGATAAACTTTTTAACTTTGTTCTTACAAAAGCTGGTCCTTTTCCAGGTTTAACGTGAAGAAATTCAATGATTTTATAGATGTCGTTATTGTATTTGATGCACAATCCGTTTCTAATATCTGATGTTGATGCCATTTTTTATGTTTATTGTTTCCCCACCCCAGCCCTCCCCGAAGGGGAGGGAGTTTAGAATGGAAGTTGGTTATTAATTATTTAATGTTTTAATATGTTTTTCCAATTTATATTAGAAATATTTTTTTAAGTTTTTTCTCCCTCCCCTTCGCGGAGGGCTGGGGTGGGGATTAATAATTCCCCGAATAACCTTTCATTACTCCTCTTGATGAATTTCTGATAAAATCGATGATTTCGTCACGTTCTGGAGTTGCTTCCATTTCGCCTTCGATGATGCCTAAGGCTTGCGTAACATTGTAATTTTTTTGATACAATATTCTGTAAATTTCTTGAATTTCCTTTATTTTTTCTGAAGTAAATCCACGTCTTCTCAAACCTACTGAATTTATTCCTACATAAGATAAAGGTTCTTTCGCAGCTTTGGTAAATGGTGGAACGTCTTTTCTCAATAAAGATCCTCCTGAAATCATGGCATGATCTCCCACACTAATAAATTGATGTACAGCCGAAAGTCCTCCAATAATGGCATAATTCCCAATGGTTACATGACCACCCAAAAGAACTCCGTTTACAATAATGGCATTGTTACCAATATGACAATCGTGTGCAATATGCGCAGCTGCCATAATCAAACAATTATCACCCACGACCGTTTGACCAGAAGCTATTGTACCTCTATTGATAGTTACACATTCTCTTATCGTACAATTATTGCCAATAATCGCCAAAGAATCTTCTCCACCAAACTTCAAATCTTGTGGAATGGCGGCAATTACTGCGCCTGGAAAAATATTGCAATTCTTACCAATTCTGGCTCCTTCCATTATGGTAACATTTGAACCTATCCAAGTTCCATCACCTATAATTACGTTATTATGAATAGTTGTAAAAGGTTCAATTACAACGTTTTTTGCAATTTTTGCACCTGGATGAACATAAGCTAGCGGTTGATTCATATTAGTTTGGTTTGTAGTTTTGAGTTTATTGTTTAGGGTTAACTATAAACCATAAACAACAAACCATAACATTAATTTTACTGTTTTTTAGCGATTTGTGCCATTAATTCGGCCTCCGCTACTAGTTTTCCATTGGCGTAAGCGTTGGCTTGCATGTGACAAATTCCTCTTCTTATAGGCGTTATTAAATCGCATTTAAAGGTCAATGTATCGCCGGGCAGAACTTTATGTTTGAATTTGACATTGTCAATTTTCATAAAATAGGTCAAATAATTTTCAGGATCTGGAACGGTACTCAAAACTAAAATCCCACCCGTTTGTGCCATAGCTTCTACAATAATAACACCTGGCATAACTGGAGCTCCTGGGAAATGACCGACAAAGAAACTTTCGTTCATGGTTACATTTTTCAATCCAACTATATGACTGTCAGACATTTCTATAATTCTATCGATAAATAAAAATGGAGGTCGGTGTGGAAGAACAGACATAATTTTGTGAATGTCCATCAAAGGTTCTTGATTCAAATCATAAACAGGAACATAATTTCTTTGTTCAATTTTAATAATTTTGGCAATCTTTTTGGCAAACTGCGTGTTGACAAAATGTCCCGGTTTGTTGGCAATTACTTTTCCTTGAATTCTGGTTCCAATTAATGATAAATCGCCCACCACATCAAGAAGTTTGTGTCTTGCAGCTTCGTTTGGATAATGCAAGGTTAAATTATCCAAAATGCCATTTGGTTTCACTGTTAGTTCCTCTTTTCCAAAAGCAATTTTTAGATTGTTCATGGTTTTTTCGGAAATTTCTTTGTCCACATAAACAATTGCATTATTCAAATCTCCACCTTTTATCAATCCTTCTTCCAACAAAAATTCTAATTCATGCAGAAAACTGAAAGTTCTTGAATCGGCAATTTCGGTTTTAAATTCCGAAATAGATTTCATTGTAGCATTCTGAGTTCCCAAAACTTTGGTTCCAAAATCGACCATAGCAGTTACGCAATAACTTTCGTGCGGCATCACTATAATTTCGCTACCCGATTCTTCATCGGTAAATGAAATAATTTCTTTTACTACGTATATATTTCTTTTGGATTCTTGTTCCAGTATTCCAGATTTTTCAATGGCTTCAACAAAATATTTCGAAGAACCATCCATAATTGGAAGTTCAGAAGCGTCTAATTCTATGATAACATTATCTAAATCGCAACCCACTAATGCTGCCAAAACGTGTTCAGGAGTTTGAATTTTAACGCCTAATTTTTCAAGATTTGTTCCTCTTTGTGTATTTACTACATAATTTGCATCGGCTTCAATAACAGGTTGTCCCTCTAAATCCTTTCGAACGAAAGTAAAACCATTATTAATTGGAGCAGGTTTGAAAGTCATAGTCACTTCTTTTCCTGTATGCAGTCCAACTCCTGTTAGTGAAATTTCAGTTTTGATAGTTTTTTGTTTAACCATTACTTGCTTTTTTTTGTATTGCTATTTCTTTTTTTATTTCTTCTAATTCAGTAACAATTTTTGGCAAATTCTTGAAATGAATGTATGATTTACTAAAATCATTGTAGGCAAAAGATGGTGTGCCTTGAATGGTTTCATCATCTTTTACATTACGAGCCACTCCAGATTGTGCTTGAATTTTGACATTATTTCCAATAGTCAAATGCCCGACAATTCCTACTTGTCCGCCAATCATACAGTTTTTACCAATTTTTGTTGAACCCGCAATTCCTGTTTGGGCTGCAATAACTGTATTATCGCCTATTTCTACATTATGCCCAATCTGTATTTGATTGTCAAGTTTCACTCCTTTTCTAATAATAGTAGATCCCATCGTGGCTTTATCAATGGTGGTGTTGGCACCAATATCTACATTATCTTCGACAACTACATTTCCTATTTGAGGAATTTTGGTGTAAGTTCCGTCTTCATTAGGTGCAAAGCCAAAACCATCTGCTCCAATGACCGCTCCGGAATAAATCACACAATTATTTCCAATTACCGTTTCTGAATGAATTTTTGCACCGGCAAAAATAGTAACATTATTCCCAATTTTAACACTTTCACCAATAAAACAATTGGGATAAATTTTGACATTATCTCCCAAAACTACATTTTTTTCTATGTAACTAAAGCTTCCAAAATATAAGTTGACACCATATTTTGTATCTTCAGAAATAAACGAAGGCTGTTCAATACCAATTTTGTTGCCTTTTGTAGCCTGATCGTAAAATTCCAATAATTTAGTGAAAGACAAATAAGCGTCTTCCACTTTTATCAAAGTAGTGGTAAGCTCTCCCTCAGGAATGAAGGTATTATTTACTATCGTGATAGTAGCCTGAGTCGAATAAATATAAGGTAAGTATTTAGGGTTTGCCAAAAAACTGATAGAACCTTCTGAACCTTCTTCAATTTTTGACAATTTATAAACTTCGGCTTTAGGATTGCCAACGACTTCTCCACCCAAAACGCCTGCTATTTGCTCTGCTGTAAATTTCATCTTATCGAATTAATTTTTTGATAGAAATAAGATGAAAACCCTTGGCTGTTGTCCTACTTAAATTCAAAAAAAATATGTTGTTTTGTATCATCTTGACAAAAATATAAAAAATAGATTTCAAATAGGAATTTTTAAGCAAGTTGTTTTGGAAAACAAAGATAGTATTTGGTTACAAATTTAGATAAGGACTTCAAATTCAATTGGTCTGATGCTTCAACAACATCTTCAATTGTTTTGTCTTTTTTCAAAATCCGAATGGGTTCCGCTACTTTGCTATAAGCCTGATTTTTAATTTTGCCTTTAAAAATAAAATAATTGGCTTCGGCCAAAGTAATATTATTTTCTGAAGCGAATTTTTCTTTTAGATGATGCAAATCTTCTGTTGAAACTTTTTCTTCACTTAATTTAATTTTCAATAAATCTCTGTTGATAATCATTTTACTCAAGGATGACAGAATAAAATCGTCCTGTTTTTGCCATGCTTTCAAAGCGCTAATAATATCAAAATCATCGAGTTGAGAAAACAAATCCAAGGTTTCGCTATCAAATGTTTGCATCGTGATTTTGTTTTGCATAAAATACATCAAAGACTCACTGCAAGGCAGAATCACTCCTTTTTCAGTCAATTCTTTGGCGCGTTTTAGGATCTTCGTCAAAATCAACTCAGCCACCAAACTGGTTTTATGCAAATAGGCTTGCCAATACATCAATCGTCTGGACATCAGGAATTTCTCGACCGAATAAATGCCTTTTTCTTCGATAACCAATACATCATCTACCACATTCATCATTTGAATTAATCGCTCCGAATTGACATTTCCTTCTGCCACACCCGAATAAAAACTGTCACGTTTCAGATAATCCATTCGATCCATATCGAGCTGACTCGAAATGAGTTGCAACATAAATTTTCGGTGGTAATCTCCATTAAACACTTGGATAGCCAAACTTAATTGACCTCCAAATTCCACATTCAGCTGGTTCATAAACAACAGCGAAATGGCTTCGTGATGCACATCTTCTACAATGCTACTTTCCATTGCGTGAGAAAAAGGCCCGTGACCAATGTCGTGCAATAAAATAGCAATATACAAGGCATTTTCTTCTTCTTTAGAAATAGAAATCCCTTTGAAACGGAGAGTTTCGACCGCTTTTTGCATAATGTGCATACAACCCAAAGCGTGGTGAAAACGAGTGTGATTGGCTCCGGGATAGACCAAATAGGACAATCCCATTTGGGAGATTCTTCTCAATCGCTGAAAATATGGATGCTGGATTAAATCGTAAATTAAGGCATTCGGGATGGTAATAAACCCGTAAATGGGGTCATTGAATATTTTTAGTTTATTGATTTTGCTCACTATTCATTTGTTTTGAGTAACAAATATAGGGAAATCTGTGAGGGTATGAAAATTTTAGTTTCGTTAAAATTATTCATCGACTTTTATCATTATACTTCCACAAATCATGTCGTGCAGCGTTCGGCTTTTAGGACTAATTAAAATAGCCAAGATCGAAATCCATCCCAAAACAACTTTGAAAAAATAACGAATTATCGATTGAAAAATAGTGATGCTTTTCGTTACATCAGAATTTTTACGCACCCTAATTTTCATTTTCAAATTGCCGAAAGTTCCTCCAAAAGCGATACAAATGGGTTCATACATTAGCAATGAAATAAACAAAACCATCCTTACCCAATTGGGCACATTATCAAACATTTCGAGAATGTTTGTAAAAAGCAGCATACCGGTAATGAAAAGAATTGTGTCAATTAATGTCGATTTTATTCGGTCTAAAATTGAAGGATATTTTTCTTCCATTATCAATTTAGTTTTTATTTTTTATCTAGTTCTTTTTGTATTTTTTTTATAGCATTAAGTGAAACTACACTCAGTTCGTTGGTTTCACAATTCCAAATATTTAGGTATTTACTTGACACTACGTTGTGGGTTTTCCATTTGGCAAATTTTCCATAAAGCATCGAAGTACAAATATCGGTTGCGGTGATAAAGTCGCCTGTTTCCGCCAGATGACTGTGCATTACCTCTTCTGATACAGTGGGTTTTCCATCTTTATCTTTTCCACCGTAATTAATTGGAATTAGATTTTTATGAAGTTGTTTTTTTTGTGTCAGCTTATTGTTTTTATCGAACATTAACAAATAATCGTTACCAAATAACACTACTCCAGTTTGTGTAGTGCCTGTCAAGACAAAAACCTTCTTTTCTTTTCCTTCAATCAAAGGAATCAAGTTTAAATTAGAATTTTTATATTGTTTAAACAAAGCAGTATCAGAGATAATTTCGCCCAATGCCAGCTTTCTAATTTGGTAAATTTCCTTTTCATATTGGGTAAATTCCCTTTCAGATAAGTCAATCTTTGCAGCTTTGACATTATAAGTTTCATCAAACGAAATGGTTCCAATCACCTTTGGATGATCAGATTTTGAAAAGAAAATACATTTGGAAAACTCCTTTTCAGAATAGGAAAAATAGCCACCAATATTCTGCCTGTCTTTATGTTTTTCTAAAAATAAATCGGTTCCATACCAAGATGCCATTTCAGATTTGTAGAGTAATTTCCCTTCTGCTACAATCGGCTGGGCTAACTTTGTTAGATTATTTTGCGCCAGAACGCTTAAAGTGAAAAAGGTAATAATAATGGTTAAAGTTTTGTTCATTTGGGGTCTTTTTAATATTATTAAAAAAACAGAATTAGAATTTAGTCTTTATTTTTTTTAGTGTCAGATAACCTTTTTTTGTGGTTCAAAACTTTGTAAAATTTTACACTAAAATCCCAATAACTGTTCCGTTATTTTTCTTACAATCTTAGTAATAGTTTTCAAATAAATCGTCCAAATTTTGACGACGTTATTTAAAAACTATTACTTATTTATTTTTTTGTTTAATAAAAACTTCGGTTGCTCCTTGACCATATTTTTGATAATTGCCGTCTTGAAAATTTATATTATCATAACGACCAAACAAAAAATCCAATTCCGATTTTAAAATTCCTTCGCCAACTCCGTGTATAAAAACAATCTTGGGAATGCGATTTTTTATGGCAAATTCAAGGTGTCTTTTAGCTGTTTCAGATTGCAAAGTTAGTATTTCATAATTAGACATTCTGCGGTGGTTTTGTACCAATTTTTCGATGTGTAAATCGAATTCTGGAGCTGGAATTTCACGTTTATCCTTGCGTTCTTTCACAAAACTTCTGGGTTTTGGGATTTCTTTTTCTTTAGCAATCAATTCCACATTTATTCGTTGAATAGAATTCATTACATTATTGGAATTGTTAATTTTTATTAATTCATTGGCAAAATAGGTCATCACAAAACCGTCGGTTGTTTCTAAAGTAACTTGATTCTCTTTGACATTCATTACTACTCCACTCACGTCTTCATCTAATACTGAGACTAAATCTCCTTTCAAAAAAATTTTCATTTTTATTTTGATTATTATTTGTGTTTTTTACCCATTATCACTGAATCTGAAGCATAGTTATCAAAATAAAATCTTTTCAAAGAGGTAAATAGTTGAAAAAATAATAAGTCATTGCGTCTTGCAGATTCAAGAGATTGGGGATTTGTAAGCCTAAAATTTTCGATTAAACACTGAATTTTCAAGTACAAAAACATCTTTGAATTAAGCTCAAAACCTGCCATTTTTGCAAAATGCAAGTTAAGCAAAGTGAATTTTATTCGTTCTGAAGTCCAGCTATTAAATTTTGTAGTTCTTTTGAAGAAATAGAAGCTGTTTCACTTTTGTCATAAATAGAAATTAAATTTACAACAATATTATCTTCTTCTTTTTCTATTAATCCAATGATTTCAGTATCAAGATGACTGATTATCCTTAATCCTCCACTTTTACCTTTTCCTTTACTTTTGACAGCAAGTCGTATTTTATATGAATCTTGTCCTATTGATTTACCTAAACGAGGATTATCTTTCAATTCAGCCTCAAGTTGAACTAGTTCCTTACTTAAAGAAGAGAATTTTTTTAATAATGGTTTAGCTTGTCTTTTAAAGCTTTTTGAAACTCTAACTATGACTTTCATTCAAAAAATCAGTTAGTGTTTGTAGTTTAACTCCTTGTCTTTTTGAAGTCTTAATTTCTCTCAATCCTTCTTGAATTGCAACAAATACCTTCAATTTATTCTGAAGCTTTTGATAATCTTCATTCATTTTCTCCCATTTATCATAAGGAACAATCACAGAAGTTTTAGTACCTTTATTATCTAATATATATTGCATTGCGTTTCTCATATTAATTATTTTCAACAAATTTAATCAATTCGAACATCTGTTGCAAATCTGGTTTTTTGCGTATTGCAAAGGTATATGTCAACACGGGTTTCATTGTTGGGGTTTGTACCCGCCGAAAACCCTTGCTTTTTTAACTAGTTATTCATTTTCTGTTCTATTGATTATTTGTTCTCTATACTTATTCTTAACAAATTTAGATAGTTCAATCCCTTTTAATTTATTTGATGAACTTAGATTTCTAACATAAATACTTTCTTCAATTTCTCCTGTTTCATTTTTCAATAGAAATACTTCTTCAGAACTTTTTTTAACTTTGATAATCAGTATGTCACCATTAGGGAATTTTAGAAACTCTTTTTCTAACAAAGAAGAAGAAAAGCTATCTCCAAAATAGGATTTAACCATAGAGTCAAAAAATTTACCAAAACCATCTCTATTATTGTCAATCTTAAACGAAGCATAATCTTGTTCAAGACCAAATATTTTTTTATCATCACTAACACCAAGTAATAAATGACCACCGTTAGTGTTGGTAAAGGCACAAATAGTTTTTAATGCACTATGAATAATTATTTTATCAATACCTCTTACTTTTCTGTTTAGTTCTTTAAGCTCATTTATTTTATAATTTATTTTTGAAACATTTTCCAAAGATTCTGTTTTAACAAGTTGTTTTTCAAGGCTTTCAATAATTCTATTTTGATCATTTGTTGGGATAGGTGTTATAAATGTCGCTTTAAATTCAAGCCTTTCTCCCTCGTCTTCATTAATTTTCTTTAACCAATAAGTTCTTTTTTCTTGAAGTTCTTTTTCTAATTTGTCTTCAATAGTTTCTTTAACAGACAGAACACCTTGACTTATATATTCTCTTATTCTTTGAAGGTTTTTAAGAGTATAATCATTTAAACTTATTGTATCCTTTTTGTCAATTTCTGTTAATATTAGATTATTTGATAAAACTGTTTTAGCAACAGCCTTTAATAAAATTTCATTTTCTTGGATTGATTTTTGAACCAAACTAAAGACTGTTTCAAGTTCACTTTCATCGCTACTATTAAAGAAATAAAGAATATCAATAAAAAATAAAAGGTTCTTTGATTCAGGATAATTTTCTAATGTTTTTACCTGTACTTTGTCTTTAATTTTCATTATAAAACTTCTAAATTCATTATACTTATCAATTGTATAATCTTGAATTAAACCATCCAAATACTTAATACTATTAAAATATTCTATGTAAATATTTAGAAGATATGACCGAGCATTTTTGGTGTTTGAAAAAAATGCTTTTGCAAATTTTATATATTTTATCTTTTCGTCAATTGAATCTTGAAAGAATGCAAATTGTTCAAAAATAAAACCTTTTTCAAGTTCAATTAGAAATTCAAAATTGATATCTTCTTCAGTTAAAGATTCTTCAATATCTATATCATAATGATTTATAACATCATAGTATTCCTTTTCATAACTAGTTCCAATTAGTTGTTTAAATCCTAAATTTAGGTTTTCTTTATTGTAACCAATTACATATACTGGGATTTTATCTCCTTTAGAGAAAATATTTTTTACATCATAATAATCATATTTATTGTAAGTTATTTCATTCTGGTGTATTAATCCGTCTCCATATTCAGTAGAGATAAAAACACCTATATTATCTGAATCAAATATTGTTACATTTTTTACTAAACCATAAATTATCTTACCGATTTTTATTTTATTATCTTTTTTAAAATTATTAGAATAAAAATTGTCAGATTCTTTATCTAATTGTTTACAGATAAAATACTGAAAATTAGAACAGTATAAAGTAATATCTACATTTGTTTCCCATTCTAAATTTTCTTGTCTATAATGTTTTAAGCTTAAATCAGATATATTTTGATAAGGTAAGAAACCATTAATTTCTCCTATAGTTGCCTTGAAACCATTATAGTGTTTTTGGATTAATTTCGTTTTAAAATAATTACCAACTAAATTTAAATCATTAGATTTATTGGGATTGTCTTCTATTTGAGAGTATAAAATCTCTATTCTACTATTTTGTATTTTTACTGGAATTTTGTGTTTTTTTGTAGAGTTTGATATTATATAAAACGCATTTAAAAGTAATTTTTCATTATCAAATTTGTTGTTGTTTAATAGAGTATTAAATCGATAAAATTTAGATGTTAGTATATTAGATTCTTCAATTAAATTGGCAAGATTAGAAAGATATATTTGAATATAAATCCAGTTTACATATTTTATTATCTCTACTTTTTGATCAGATTTTAAATTTTGTGATAGAATAAAATACTCTTGTTTTAATGAAATTTTGTAAACTTCTAAAGATTTATTTATATAGTAGATAAGCCTCTTAATTATATATTTGTTTTCTATTTCTGATGAATTTATTGTCGTTAAGAACTCTAAAAATTCAATTTCATTTATGTTTTCAAAAACTGAATATTTAATGAAGTAGTAAATTTCTTTGAAATTTGTTTTATTAACTTGTCTTTGATATAATTCTACAACTTTAAAGTCAAGAATTGATTTAATAGCTAATTTTTCAAAATTGTTATTATCAATTATTTGAAGAGTTTTTAATTTAGTTAGTTTTCTTTCTTCATCATTCTGAATAGCTCTTAATATGCCACTTGAAAGAATCCAATTTTCAATTTTAGTGTGTAATTCTATTATTCTTAAAACTTCAGGCAAATTCCTTCTACTTGACTCTTCATATTTTATTTTTGTTAAAATATGATTACAGTATGTGAAAATCCAAAAACCACTTTTTTGTTCATATTGTGTTTTTAATTTTAAATTAAATTCATCATCGTTATTAAGATGTTTTAAAAAGTAATTGTTTTTCAGTGTTTGGTTTCCAACTATTTCATCAAATTCATAAAAAAAAGGGTCTTTACTATTAACTTGTTTTAAATGAAGTCTTGTGTTGATGTCATCAACTTTGCATTGTATTATTTCACCTTTCTTAATTATATTTTCTTGATTGGGAATAGCTAGTACTTCATATGAATCATTGTAGCTATCAGTAAGATTTATTATTTTATAATTAAATCCCTTATAAGAAGTTTTTTCTATGAAACCTGTAACAATAAAATCATAAGTTTGACCTACTTTATATTTAGGATGTCTAGAATCATATGTAATCAATTTAGGCAAACCATTAGATAAAATATCTATAACCTTACAGTAAATATCGCTATATTTCCAATTAACTGGATTTTGCCAATGTTGTCTTTTAATTTCAATTCTCTCATTTGAATTTGGTATCTCTAAAATAATAGCATCAATAGGATTATCACTTCTATCATTGAATTGATTAAACTCTATAATTTTGAAAGGATAAATTTCTCCTATATTCCATTCACTACTTCTTGTTTCAATATTTTTTAATCTAGGTCGACCACTTCTGTATCCGACTACTTCGCATTTAATTTTTCCAAAATTTTCTTGCCAAGTTAATGCTCTTACAGTAAGAGGTTTTATGTAATCACTTTCTAATTCAAAATAAGTTGACCCTTCAATTTCCACAGTATTATTTATTTTTAAGTCTATCTCTTGTCCTATTTTAAAATCTGGATGAATAATAGAAAGATATGTTTTATTGTGATTTGGATTTGATTCTTTTAGAAAATTATATTTTTTATAGGGATTTATGCTATTAAAAGTTTGGATTTGATTTTTGGGTATTAAATATTCTTCTTTTGATTCACAATCTTGAATGATATAAAATTTTTTATCCTCTATGGTTGTTTCTTCCTTAATTATACAACTTATTTCATTCATAGTATTTTTCTTTTTATAATGAGGTACAACTGATTTATATATAAATAACAAAATCATACAAACCCAATCATTTTGGGTAGATTTGTACAATTTCTGTCATACTATATTTCTTTCCAAATATATTATTTTTTTCTTACAAATCAGACATTTCAAACAAAAAAAATCCCGCTAAAAATGAATTTAGCGGGACTTTAATATTTGAAAACTAATTATTTTAAACTTGAAATATGCACCGCAAGGTCAATTAATTTGCTTGAATAACCATATTCGTTATCATACCAAGAAACCAATTTGAAGAAAGTGGAGTTCAAACCAATTCCGGCAGTCGAGTCGATGATGGAGGTTCTTTTGTCAGAAATAAAATCCTGAGAAACAACAGCATCTTCTGTGAATCCCATAATTCCTTTCATGGTAGTTTCAGAAGCTAATTTCAGAGCTGCCATGATTTCGTCATACGAAGTTTCTTTGGCTACTTTTACGGTTAAATCTACCACAGAAACGTCAGCGGTAGGAACACGGAAAGACATTCCTGTTAATTTTCCATTCAAATCTGGAATTACTTTCCCTACTGCTTTTGCAGCTCCAGTTGATGATGGTATGATGTTTATTGCAGCTGCTCGTCCGCCTCTCCAGTCTTTTCTAGAAGGTCCATCGGCAGTCATTTGAGTGGAAGTGGTAGCATGAACTGTGGTCATCAAGGCTTCAACAATTCCAAAATTATCATGAATCACTTTGGCCAAAGGAGCCAAACAGTTTGTAGTACAAGAAGCGTTAGAAACCACAAGATCTGAAGCTTTAGCCGTTTGGTGGTTTACTCCCATTACAAACATGGGTGCATCGGCAGATGGAGCAGAAATAATTACTTTTTTTGCACCGCCATCAATATGAGCTTTTGCAGTCTCTATAGTGGTAAAGAAACCTGTACATTCTGCAACTATATCTACATCAACATCTTTATCGTCCCATTGAATTAATTTTGGGTCTCTTTGAGCAGTTACTCTAATAAATTTATCATTTACAAATAATTTACCGTCTTTTACTTCAACAGTTCCATTGAAACGACCGTGTACAGAATCATATTTCAATAAATAAGCCAAGTGATCTACATCTAATAAATCATTGATGGCTACTACTTCTACATTATCTCTGTTAAAAGATTCTCTAAAAACGATTCTTCCAATTCTTCCGAATCCATTGATTCCTAATTTTACTTTTGACATTTTTTTGTTTGCTTTAGGCTTAAAGTTCCTACTTTAAGCAGATTAATTAATTATTTAATTTATTGATTTTTGGCGTAAGCCGTACTTTTATACTGACATAATTTCGGAAACGCGAAGTAATTCTCTATCAATTACTGATTTTCCTTTTATAGCCTTTAATAATGGAGTTAATGTTACTTTATCATTGAGCATTCCAACCATAAAATTTGATTTTCCTTCCATCAAACTTTCCACAGCTTTCACTCCCAATCGGCTGGCGAGAACCCTGTCAAAACATGATGGTGAACCACCGCGTTGCATGTGTCCTAGAACAGAAACTCGAATTTCATATTCTGGAAGGTTGGCTTCGACATAATCTTTTAATTCGAAAACATTTTTTCCAATTTTATCTCCTTCGGCGATAACAACTATACTTGATGATTTTCCTGACGCTTTACTTTTTTTGAGTGAATCAACTAATCTTTCTAAACCTAAATTTTCTTCTGGTATTAAAATTTCTTCTGCTCCACCGCCAATTCCTGCATTCAATGCAATATGACCTGCATCACGACCCATAACTTCTACAAAAAACAATCGGTTGTGTGAACTTGCAGTATCACGAATTTTATCAATACATTCTATCACCGTGTTCAAAGCTGTATCGTATCCCAAAGTATGACTTGTCCCGAAAATATCGTTGTCAATTGTTCCTGGAATTCCCATTACAGGAAAGTTGAATTCTTTATTAAAAATTTCTGCACCAGTAAAACTCCCATCACCACCTATGACTACTAGACTATTAATTCCCGCTTTAACCAATTGCTCATGGGCTTTTTTACGTCCTTCAACGGTCATAAACTCTTTGGAACGAGCCGATTTTAGAATTGTTCCTCCTTTATTGATAATGTTGTGAACTGTTCTTGGTCCCATTGGAATAAAATCGCCTTCAATCATTCCTTGATAACCTCTATAAATTCCTGCACATTCTATTTTGTGATAAGCGCATGTTCTGACTACTGATCGTATGGCGGCATTCATACCTGGAGAATCTCCTCCTGAAGTTAGCACGCCTATTTTTATTGTTTTTGACATTATTTAATTATTAAAAGTGTAAAATTAATAAACAATCGTCAAATTTAACAGTATGTTTTTAATAAATTAGTAAAAAAAAGCAAATTCAAACGTTATCGTTGATAAGTTGCCAAAATATTATACTAAAATGATATTTACTCTTGGACTAATATTTTAATGTACTAATTTAGAATCTTTCTTTGAATTTAATCTTCTTCGGGTACTCTTCCTTCCTGGTTTGGATTTAATATTTTGGTATCAGGAGTATTCGATTTTGATTGATTTTTCTTTTCTGGCGCTAAGTTTGAATCATCATCTATGACCGGAGATTCTATCACTTTTTTTATTTTTTTATTTTTAAACTTATCAATTAATTCTTTGAAGGTATCAAAATCAACTTCATAAGATATACCAACTCCTTGTGTATAACCAACTCCTTCACCGATGTAGCTAATATCATTTTCTCTATTGAAAAACCGAAGATTAACCGTTCCATCATCATTTATGCGGTATAAAATTTCTAAATCGCCTACTACGGCAGTTTGTGAAATTCCACCAAATGGAACACCGACTTTTCCGTTAATGGTTATTCTTTCGTTTATTTTAGAAGAAATTGAGGCCACAAATCTTCCATCGGTTTCTCTTCCTGTTGTTCTATCTGCACCAATGATGTCAATATTTACCTGAAATTTTTCATCGTTAGAATGTATCATTCCTGTCAATAAACTAGATGCTGTTTCAAAAGCACCTTGAGATAGTGCCGATTGACTAACTCCTTCAGAACTTAAGAAACCGCCCGTTGATAATAAATATAAAGCCTGAGTTTGTCGCACTTCTTTGTCGCCCAATTTATATTCTATTTCGGATTTCATCACGTTACTAACTGTTGGGAATTCAAAATTAAAATCAGGTTCAGGGCTTGTTAAATCACCCCGAAGACCGATAACTACATTCACATCAATTTTTCTGTTATAGGATGAATTTTCTAGCAAAACCGATGGATTTGCCGATGTTTTATAGATGGCTTGCAAGTTCAAACGAGCTCGCATCGGGTTTCCTTCCCAAGAAATATATCCTCCTTTTTTGACTGTAAATTTCTTGTCAATCAATCCTCCATATTTAAAATTATAAGTTCCTTCATAAGCTTGAAAATCGCCCCACATATTGAATTTACCTAAAGTGTTGATTTTAAAAAGCAAGGTTCCGTTTCCTTTTCCTTTCATTCCGTGACCTGTATTTCGATCTAAAATAACTTCAACTTCGGCATTGGGCGTAATGTCTAAATCAAATTCCAATTCGAGTCCTTTGTAATTTCTGGTATTATCAACAATTCCTTTTTTGAAATTAAACTTTTCTTTAGCCGTCAAAAAATGTAAAAAATCATTGTTGCTCACATTTTCAGAATTATTAATTGGAATTTTCAAGGACGATCCTTTTTCGGATTTTGCATCAACCTTTATAAACAAAGAGTTTGTTGGTCCTTTGATTGTCGCAACACCATCGATAAATGCAATTCCGTAATAGGCCGCATCTTCTGAATCTTGCGTATCCAGCACTAATAATCTTTTTGAATTAATGGTCAAATCCAACTTCCAATCTGAAAAATTACGATGTTCAACACTTCCGTTTAGATTTCCTCTGGTGCCAAATTTAGTGTCGGTAAGCACATCATTTTTAAACAAAAACTTCTCATCAGTCAAATCTACGATTGTTCTATTATTTAAAGCATAATCAACATTCAAATAAGGTATTTTCAATCCTGCCTCATCTACATAAAGTCGGCCATTGATTTCAGGTTTTTTTAGATTTCCAGCAATACTAGCGTTTCCTGATGCAAAACCTCGAATATTCGAAATGACCCCTCCACCAAGTGCACTAAGAACTCCCAAATTGAATTTATCCAACTTTAATTGTAAATCTAAAATGGTATTTTTATCAACAATTTCAAAGTTACCATCAACGAGGAAAGACTCCACATTTTCATTTTTAATGGAAGAATTGACCGAAAATCTTTTGAAATTTTCATCTCCAGTAATATCAAAATTCAGATAACCCAAATTGGTTTTATTGATATTCAAACTGTCAATTTGGATGGATGCTGTGGGCTGAAAAACGGATTTGTCTTGCTTATAATTCACATTGGCATTTAAGTTTCCATTAAATACAAATTTTGGATCTGTGGGTGTAATTTGGTATAAATCAACATTTTTAAAACTTAATTTCAAATCCTTATATGTTTTTCCTTTAATGTCGCCCATAAAGCTAATTTCTTGATTTTCGTGGGTTAGAATAATATTGTCAAAATTGACATTTTCGAAAGCCTTATCAAAAACTATTTGGTTATTTGGGGTTTCCTTTTCATTCAAAAACCATAGATAATCCTTGAATTTAATTTCTGATTTATTTAACCCGACAACATTATTATTCTCCTTATTTATAGTGTGATATAAATTAAGATTGTAATAATCTTGCCCTTTTGTTCCACCTTTAAACTCCGACCTAAAGAACAAAGTGTCTTTCATAGTCACATTAATTAAACTAAAATCTCTAATTTTATAGAATTTGGTTTTAATGCTGTCTAATTCAATAAACGCATTATAAAGCGGATTTTTATTGTCAATCTTAACCCGAATATTATCGAATGAATTGGTCGAAGCGGTCACTTTTGGCGAATTGAAATTGAGCTTGAATTCTTGGTTATCAGAGTTGATATTTCCCTTTATTGTGGTGTTTGCAGCAATTGAAATTTCGGGATAAAAGATTTCGATTATTTTATTATAAATGGCAAAATTGAATTTCAGAAACTGTCCTTTTTTAACTTTCTCGGGTTTAAAGTTCGTATAAAGACTTC
>Ga0316612_1000066_pt1 | contig 41543 bp, 42 predicted proteins | sample MIS2016226_MG_FD_207676 | JGI IMG/M metagenome (GOLD analysis project Ga0316612, IMG submission 207676) | Microbial mat bacterial communities from Middle Island sinkhole, Lake Huron, Michigan, United States - MIS.2016.226 | ecosystem: Environmental > Aquatic > Freshwater > Lake > Sediment... | reverse complement strand
AAGTAATGCATGAGCGCAACGCTCACAACTTCCCTCTCGATTTGGCTGCTGTTGATGTAGCTCCTGTAGCGATGGCTGCTCCTGCTATCAACGGTTAATCTTCGAGTTTAGTCTCTAAAATCAAAAAAGCCTCTCCTTACGGAGGGGCTTTTTTGTGACGTATTAGTGAAGTAAAAGGTTGTTTCCCTGCCGAAGTCAGGGAAACAACCCTCTGGAACTCTCTTGATTAAAAAAGTGCTATACACTTCTTACAAGAGTATTAATTAGGAGTAATATCATGCCAGTTGTGGCAGTGATCGACTACGACATGGGCAATTTGCACTCAGCCTGTAAAGGCTTAGAGATCGCAGGGGCAACCCCAATTGTTACTAATGATCCCCAAGAGTTAGCTAATGCCGATGGTATTGTTTTACCGGGGGTCGGATCATTCGATCCAGCAATGCATAAATTACGGGCGAATCATCTAGAGCAACCAATTAAAGATGCGATCGCTTCAGGCAAGCCATTTTTAGGAATTTGCTTAGGGATGCAAATTTTGTTTGAAAGTAGCGCAGAGGGACAGGAATCGGGTTTAGGGATTATTCAAGGTCAGGTAAAAAGATTTATCCATGAACCAAATCTGACAATTCCGCATATGGGTTGGAACCAGTTAGCTCTTACTCAAGCGAATTGCCCACTTTGGCAAAATTTGGGTAATAGTCCTTGGATGTATTTTGTGCATTCCTACTACACCGCGCCCGTTGATGACTCCGTAACAGCCGCAACCACAACCCACGGTAGTCAGACTGTGACTGTGGCGATCGCTAAAGATAATGTCATGGCAGTACAATTTCATCCTGAGAAATCATCTACCGATGGGATACATTTGCTATCAAATTTCGTCAGAATGGTTGGTGCATAGCATAATAGTAAAGTATCGTAAGATTTATGAAGATCCAAATGATCAAAAAACTGGGTATTATTTCCTGTCTGACTCTAGCTTGTGCTGTATTTGCGCCATCTGCGGCTCACGCTGGATGCAATGCGGGATTCATTTTATTCGGCGGAATAAAAGACAACGCACTTGACTATGTTCTTGATAGTTGTACTAGTGGTCAAACAGATCGCTATTATTTAGAAATTAAACCGCAAAATTTTAAGGTTTCCGAGGTCATTATTACCTATCCAGAAAATTTCAATGGTAGCTTTGACACTAGTGACATGAAATTACGGGTAACGACTGACATTCGCGGCGGGAAGGAATTAGAAATTGCATCTTCAACTTGGGACAAAGAGACTCGCCGCATTACGATAGTTCCGAAGGAAGCAATTCCATCAAAAACACCACTTCGGGTTGTGTTGTCAAATGTAAGAAATCCAGACTATAGCGGTTTTTATCAATTTGACGGCAGAGTTATGCGTGCCGATATTCCCGTCCCAGTCTATATTGGCTCTTGGGTAATCACCATTGATTAAAATGGGCTAATCAGAAAAAGCAGAAAGGGGTGTTTATCACCCTTTTCTGCTTTCTGGGTTTACAGTGCTTTGCACTTTCTTCCAAGAAGATAAGTTTTCAAAAAACTTGTCTGTATTACACAAAACCTAAATAGGCTGTATGAATATTCTTATTAGCAATGATGATGGCATTTATGCCCCTGGAGTAAGGGCCTTAGCTGAAGCGCTTAGTAACACAGAACATAAAATTACAGTAGTTTGTCCCGATCGCGAGCGATCGGCAACAGGTCATGCATTGACCTTGCAAGAGCCTTTAAGGGTAGATCAGATCACAGGGATTTATCCACCAAATATTGAAGCTTGGGCTTGTTCGGGTACGCCTTCGGATACAGTGAAATTAGCTCTCGATGCGTTACTAAGCGATCGCCCCGATTTAGTTTTATCAGGAATTAATCGTGGGGCAAATTTAGGAACTGATGTTTTATACTCTGGCACGGTATCAGCAGCAATGGAAGGAGTTTTGGAAGGAGTGCCAAGCATTGCCTTTAGTCTTTCTAGTTTTACGCATTTAGATTTCAGTGCAGCAGCTAACTTCGCAAAAAAAATGGTGAAGGCGATCGCAAATTCTCCTCTCGAAGAAACCATTTTATTAAATGTGAATATTCCTGCGATCGCCGAGGAAGATATTTGCGGCGCTGTTGTCACAAAACTAGGAATCCGTCGCTATCGCGATCAATTTGAAAAGCGTGTCGATCCGAGAGGCAAAACTTACTATTGGTTATCAGGAGTGATTATTGAGGAAGAAGCAGAGTCAGATACTGATATTCAAGCGATTAGAGATAATTACATTACGATTACACCGCTTAAATACGATTTGACTTTTACTGCTGCGATGCCATTTTTGCAAACATGGACAGAAAAACTAACTAACTTGTCAGTGCAGTAATTACAGTTACAGCGCTTTGCGCTTAATTACCCCCCCAGAGAAATTTTGGGAAGCGGCGCACCGCGCCGCTTCCCAAAATTTCTCTGTACTACCAAAAGCCTCAATAGATTGCATCCGCTCAATTGATCACGCAAGAAGAAACTACTATTTTGGAGGAGCAATAAAAATGGATAAAAAATTTGGGGTAGGACTATTCTGAGTTTTTACCAGTTTTATCTGGATAGAAGATTCTGTCTTAGCTATAGATTTTTGAAGCAATTCTGCCGCCATTTTTTCAGTCTTTGGATCGAATCTAATTTCATTAGCCCGAACGTCAAAAAATTTCATACGCTCACGAGTAATACTTCTAACACTAAGTGCAGCAACTTGGGTATTTTTCTCGATAGCTGACTTTACTCTTTGAGCATTTTTTTCAGATATCGGTATGCCCTCTTGATAATAAATTGTCACTGCATAACTTTGTAATATCAAATCTTGATTGTTTTCTATCAATGATATCTGGTTCTTCTCTTGAGAAAGAGTATTATTTAAAGCTAAAAATTCCTGTCTAATTTTTTGGGGATCAGTTTCCGAAACACCATACTGTGATTGTTGCTTTGCTTCACCTAGGATTTGATCTGTCCTTGCACGCTCAGCAATCAAGTCTTTTTTCTGTCTGGTTAGCTTCTCAACATCATCTTCTAAACGTTTTTTTGTGTCTTCTAAAACACTGATATTTGCCGTCAATTCACTAGATTTCCAGATTGAGAAACAAAGAAATATAACCCCAATAGTAATTAGTATTAAGGAAGAAAGAAAAGCACGTTTTCGATCATTAGCCACATGCTTTTCAATTTCCTGAGTCAATGATTCAATCTGTATTTCAGGAGAGTACGAATCTTCAGAAGAATTCATGATTGATTCTACCTATTTTTCAATTATTTTATTAACAAGTTTCAAAAACAGCTCATCTTGTTTTACTTCACTTTTTTCTAAAGAAAATACAACTTTTAGCGTCTTATAATTCCTAATTCTTTCTGTACGTTTTAAAGCTTCTTCGACTGGTTTTGTTGTACCAAAAAGACCAAGAACAATACCACTAAAAGAAATCCAACTTTCTTTTAAATCTTTCTCTCCCGTGATTTTAGGTAGGAGAAAAGACAAAATAAATAAAACGAATGCTAAAACTAATGTTAAACCTGCCAGAACAGCTTGTTCTCTTATAGTTTCATTTTCACTTTGAATTAATCGATTTAAGAATTCTTCTTTCTCATTCATTATTTAGAACTCCAAAGAGGTTAGCAAATTAAACGGCTATTCTAGGTTTGACAACTAGTTTTGACAATAAGCTGACTTAACGGTAAGTATAAAGAGAAATCCCGACATAAGGGGTTAAGTTTAACCAATTAAGTAGGAAGGCTTAATTATTTGTAGGATGCGTTACGTTACACTAACGCATCCATTGGTTAGAGGTGATGCTTTACGCTATCGCTAAAGCATCCTACGTTTAATTCCAACAACCTATTTATTACCTAACACACTTAAATATCAAGTTCGAGTATGCACCTTCACTTTAGCCATCGCCACTTGTCTTAAGAAAAATTAAACCCACAGAAGATGAGTTGTGGCAATTCTATTTCTATGTCTTAAAAAGACTAACGACAGCTATATAAACGTGGAAAATATACCATAAAGCTATCACGGGAAATTTTACTTCATACTTTTGATCCAGATTTTATTAATAATTTAGAAAACGCATTGTAGTTAACGACTTGCGAGAAAATAAAATACCAATCCAGATTTTCCAGAATCGGTGGGGCGGCTAAGCCGCCTCACCGATTCTGGTTTTATATTTGGTACTTTATTAAGTCGCAAGTCCCTTAACGAATTTCGTAGCCAAATAAATTTGGATCGGCGGCATCAAGTTTAATATCTGCTAAACCATACTCAGCCCAACGTCGTGTGACCATATCTGCTACATCAGGATCGCTCTCTAAAGGGTCGCCCCAATCGCGATCGGTTTCAGGATAAATTTTAGTTGTGGCATCAATACCCATGCGTCCACCTAGCCCTTCCTTTTCACAGGCAAAGTCGAGGGAATCAAATGGGTTATCAGGCAAAATAAATACATCACGGGTGGGGTCAACCTTGGAACTGAGCGCCCAAACGACTAGGCGCGGATCGCGAATATTAATCGTATGGTCAACTACGATTACAAATTTGGTGTAGGTAAACTGGGGCAAGGCACTCCAAAAGGCAAGGGCGGCGCGGCGTGCTTGTCCGGGGTAAGCCTTTTTGATGGAAATAATCGCTGCTTTATAGGAAAGTGCTTCCATTGGCAGGAAGAAATCGGTAATTTCCGAGACTTGTTGACGGAGGATGGGAGTATAGATGCGATTAAGCGCGATCGCCATCATTGCTTCTTCCTTGGGAGGTAATCCGCTAAAGGTGGTCAGATAGATCGGATCTTTGCGATGGGTCATGCAATGGAATCGGACTAAAGGCGCTTGGTCATTAATGCCCCCGTAATAGCCCATGTGATCGCCAAAAGGTCCATCGGTTGCCACTTCATGGGGTGTAATCGTTCCTTCTAAAACATATTCCGCACAGGCAGGAACTTCTAAATCGAGGGTTTTGCATTTGGTAAGCTGTACGCCTTCATTACCATAAAGTCCCGCAAAAATCCATTCTGATAAATCCACAGGGATCGGCGTTGCTGCCGCCATGATTAAGACTGGATCAACCCCGATCGCGATCGCAATTTCTAATTTTTTACCCGACTCAGTTGCCTTGCGTAAATGTCTTGCGCCGCCCCGCACTGACAGCCATTGCACGGTCATCGTATTTTTAGACTGCTGCTGTAAACGGTAAACTCCCACATTAGGAATACCATTTTCGACATCTTTGGTGATCACTAGAGCCAGTGTCACCGCCCGCCCGCCATCTTTGGGATAGGGTCTGAGAATAGGAATCTGATCAAGATCAACATCATCGCCTTGCAATACTATTTCTTGACAAGGAGCAGTTCCAAAAAGAAGTTTCTGTGGACGAGATTTGACCACATCAAAGAGAATCTTCCCAAACTCGATCGCCTGTGAGATTTTTTTAGGAGGCTTCGGGCTTTGTAATTTGCCTAATTTTTCACCCAGAATTTCTAATTCTGATTGCTCTTTCATGCCCATCGCCCAGCAGACGCGCTCCACTGTCCCCAGCAAATTCACGGCAACTGGTACGTTATATCCTTTGACATTCTCAAATAGCAGTGCGGGCCCTCCTGATTGCAAGAGACGATTGCTAATCTCGGCAATTTCTAACTGGGAATCAACTTGAGCTTTGACACGATGCAGTTGTTTGCGCTCTTCGAGTAGTTTGAGAAATGATCGCAGGTCACGGGGCATAGGGCTGTGGGGGAATGATTAGGCAATTAGTCGGTAATCTATTGTAACTAAATGTTACGTTTATTTCCCGCTAATCACCCATTACACAAAAAAACAAAATGACTATGCCATTTTGTTTTTTCAAAATCCTTACTGGGTTTCGTTTTCAATGCCGTCAGAATTCTCATTCCTCTGTTTCCTCTCCAAATGAGGATTTGCTCAATGAAGTCTCTTACAGCGCTTTGCCCTCAAATCCGAACCAAGAAAAAGTTTAAAAGTGTTGCTAAGCAACACTTTTAAACTTTTTCTTGTGGTTCGTTTGATCGAAAATTGCTGTAAGTACATCGGCATAATTAAAAACCAGATCTAAAACCTGCGGCGCACGCTGCGCGTGCGCCGCAGGTTTTAGGTTTTTATATTTAATTAAGCCGATGTACTTAGTAGTCGCTCTTTGTCTAAATCGGATAAATGAGCTTTAGCTTTGACGGATATGCCAGCAGATTCCAGTAAACTTTCTCTGATTTTAATGATGTTTAGAAGTAACTAATCAGACCAAAAAGAACACTATCTGTAGTGTCATTTTTGACTGGTAACACTACCTGTAGTATTAGAGAGGAACTTCTATTGCAAAATAAATGCTTCTATTTGCAACGACACAATATTATTGCAAATAGATATTTTCAATATAAAATGCTTGTAATGCTTACAAAGATTGGCTTTTGCGGTATTTTTAGCACATTCCAATTGGGCTGATTAGTTACCAATTTTGATTAAATTTTTTAGTTAATTAAATTCACACAAGAAATTTTCATAAAAGGTTGAAGAATGCCGAATCTATTTCGTAGCCTAGACTTTGGGTCATTTGTTGTAACTTTGCAGTGCTTTCAATGCCGCGTGACTTGAGCCAGAGAGAAATTGTGAAGACCTTCTGCATGACAAAAAGCTCCAACGCTTCGGGATTGTATTGCAACACATAGCCATCGACTTCGCGCTTGAACTCGTGGGGGACTAGCATCGCGGCATAGCGACTGAGTTCGGCACGCCAATCGAGGAGATAGCTAAACCAAGGATAGGTAGCATCAAGACGCACAAACCAGAGACGCACTTCTGAAATTTCTGACAATTCGCGAGGGTCGCCATCTTCCTTATTCCAGACAAGTTCGATTTGAAAGGCGCGATCGCTTTCTGGTGTCTTATCCCAATTGGCTAATAACTTCTCGATCGCAATTTTGGCAGGAGTAATATCGAGGGATTCAATGCAGGCTTGATTGATATAGATGATGGTAGACATAGTAGTTTCTCGATAGATAATTAATGCGGCACGATGTGCCGCATTAATGGTTATTAATGGTTATTTTTTTGGTAAATGTTCACGCGGATCGAAGGATTGAACCTTGAGTAGTTGCTCGTAAAGTTCTCGTTCGCGATTGCTAGGATTTTTGGGAACGACGATTTGAATTTCTACATATTGATCGCCAAAGGTCTTCGCGTCCTTGGGAAAGCCTTTACCAGAGAGGCGCAATTGTTGACCCGACTTAACGGCAGGTGGAATCGTTAGTTTGACTAAGCCGCTTAGGGTTGGGACTTCCACTTGGATACCCAAAACAGATTCGCTGGGGGAAATCGGTAATTGACAACGAATATCGGAACCTTCGAGGGTAAAGAAAGGATGAGGCTTGAGGATGATTTTCAGATAGAGATCGCCGCCCGATGCGCCCTGCCCCTTGAGGCGAATTCTCTGACCAGAGAGGACACCTGCGGGCATATTGACCTCTAGCGATCGCCCATCTTCGAGGCGAATGCGTTCACGACCACCGACATAGGCACGTTCGAGGGGTAATTCTAAGACTGCCTCCGAATCGCGGCGAGGGTTGGGACGGGGTGGGGCTTGGGTACTGGTGCGATAGGAGGATGTGCCACCTGTATCTTGGGCGCGTTCGTTGGTGCGGAATTTGCCCAATAATTGATCGACAAATTCTTGAAAATCGTTGTATTGGCTAAAGTCCACATCGCCTGTGTAGCCACCACGTTCAAAGTCGGGCGTGTAGGGTTCGCGGGATGATGGAGCGCGTCCACCTGCGCCTTGGAATCCGCCTTGTTTCCAATATTGCCCAAAGCGATCGTACTGCTGACGCTTGGTGGTGTCGGATAGGACTTCGTAGGCTTCACCGATATCTTTGAAGCGCTCTTCGGCGGCCTTGTCATTGGGATTCAGGTCGGGATGATATTTCCGCGCTAACCTGCGATAGGAGCGCTTGATTTCGTCAGCCGTAGCTGTCTTCGGTACACCGAGGATTTCATAGTAATTGCGAAAGTTTTGCATATTTCCCGAACTGCAAACAAGGAGATAACTTAGCTTACCCTATGGTTGCTTTTGGAAACACCGTTGGTGCTTCCAAAAGATTTTTAGATCCAGCTACGCAACCACATTAACATGGGTAAATAACCTGAGGAGATCGGTAAACCGATATAAATCGGCAACCAGAATAAAAAGGCGATCGCTACAGTTGCAAAAATCCCTGAACCGATCGCTCGCACATTTGCCATAGAGGATTGCCATAGCTGGGAAACAATGAGGGCTAGGGCAGCAAAGGCAAACACCGAAGCGGGCATATAGTGATACAAAAATATACAGCGCCGACTCAAGCTCCAAGGCAGCCAATGGGCGGCAAAGCTGGCGATCGCGTACAAGATAAACCAAAATAGCGATCGCCATTGGGTATAAATTTCTGTCAACAGCACCACAAGGGGGTGAACATGGCGCAATAAATTTGTGCTGAATTTGGGATGAGTTATTAAATTAATACCAAGTTTGGCTAATAACCGAGGAGGGAATCGCAATCTTGAAACAATTAATTTTCCTAATAATAATCCTAAACAAATTAGTAAAGCGATCGCGCTGAGCCAATATAAAAGGGGATTGCCCATCGCATGGACAAATTCCACCATGCTATTGGGACGGGTTTCAAAAAAGTAAGCGATCGGACGAATTAATAACACCCAACTCCACCAAGGCGAGCAGTAGGGATGAATTGGTTCAGTTTTACCGACTCCTAAATTTTGATGAAAGCCAATGATCTGACGATGCAATTCCCAAATATCGCGTTCAGGATTAATCATCAAATGGGGAATCCACTGCACGAAATAAAAGGCGATCGGCACAATGATTAAGCCAATCACGATCTGAGCCGCATTTAGAGTTTGACGGTAGCGGGACCATGCGTAACCAGCGATCGCCACTAGCCCGATGATATAAGCCAAGCCTGTCCATTTGACGCTGATAGATGCGCCTAACATTAACCCTGTGATGATCGTCCAGAACCAACGCTGTCGCGATCGCTTCAACGCCAAGACCATGCATAACTGGCTAAGCATCCCAAAAAGTAAGATGTAGATATTGATCAAGCCAAACCTTGACTCCACCAATAGCAAACCATCCATCACGATAAACCAACCCGTCAGCCAAGCCCAACTGCGGCGATCGCTAAGCTGCCACACAAATTCATAGGTAATTAAGGGCAGTAGCGAACCAGCCAAAGCCGTCATCCAGCGATAACCCAAGGGCGCATAACCCAAAAATTGAATACCTAAGGCAATGATGTATTTCGCTAGGGGCGGATGAGCATCAAATAGAGTTTCCCCACGGAGGTAGTTTTGAGCAAACTTAGGATAGTAAACCTCATCAAAAACAATATCCGCCGTGCCATCAATATTCCAAAATCTCGTCCCAAAGGCAACCAAGGCGATCGCCATTACTCCAAATACTGGATGCTCCGATAGCCAAATCAGGCGATCGGTGAAACGAGCAAAGGGAGTCATAATTTTTTGTTCTCTCCAGTTGCTCATATATTCTACATTTTCATAAACAAGAAATTTTGTGTGATGTGGCTTCGCCACATCACACAAAATTTCTTATTTACCTGCCTTAATTTGGGCAACTAAATCTTCTAAATTCTTGAGATTGGGAACGCCAGAGAAAAATGTTCCATTTATAATATAAGAAGGCGTACCGCCCACACCTAAAGATCTCCCAAGTTCAAAATCCTTCTTAATCGCTTCCTTGGCTTCAGGACTCTTGCGATCGCGATTAAATCTATCGAGATCAAGTTTCAGGGTCTTGGCTAATTCCACATAGAACTCTTCACCCAGTCTACTCTGCTGCTCAAACAAAGCATTATGGTATTCCCAAAATTTGCCTTGTTGGAAAGCTGCCCATGACGCAAAGGCGGCGGGTTCGGCTTGTGTATGGATTTGGGTAAGCGGAAAATGTTTGTATACTAACGTGACATCATTGCCATTTTTTGCCATGAATTCCTTCACCACCTCATGGGCTTTAGCGCAGTAAGGACATTCAAAATCGGAGAATTCCGCCAGAATAATCTTCTGACTAGTGGAACCCGTCACAGGCGCATTGCGAAGGAGCAAGCGTGGCTCTTGGCGAATTTGTGATAACACCTTATTGCGGGCTTGATCTTCCTGTTGAGCTTGCGATCGCTGATAAGCCTGCACCGAGTCCAAAATCACCTGTGGATTTTTACGAAGAATTTCTAATACTTTGGCTTCAAATTGAGCGTCAGACAACTGAGCGCTGGCTGATTGTCCTGAAGAAGCACAACTTGTAACGATCAGTAAGAGGGCCACTAAGGCTGATAGGAAATAGGGTTTCAGGCGCATCACAAAAATATCGTAAATACAGGGTGTAATTCTTTTCGCTTTAGTTTATAGCATTCCCAGCAAATAATTAGTAGTGCGTGGCTTCACCGCGCACCTTAAGAAACCATTCAAGGGTAGTGTTTCAGACTTGTTGGGGGAGCAAATAAAACCCAGAAGTTAGGAACAATAGCTGGCTTGTTTTTGCAATTTTTATCGGATTTTCTGATCCAACAAGTTTGAAACACTACCTGCTCATCACGGCTCGATTGACGCAAACGCACGTTTTTTGTTTAAAAAAGATATAATAATGATTATCATTATCATACAGTAGATATTAAAAAATCTATGACTACAAACTTTTCTCAAATTCCCGTCACCGTCCTAACAGGCTATCTCGGTGCAGGCAAAACCACATTGCTTAATCGCATTCTCACCCATGAACATGGCAAAAAAGTTGCCGTCATCGTCAATGAATTTGGAGAAGTGGGCATCGATCATAAATTAGTGGTCAATGCCGATGAAGAAATCTTTGAAATGAATAATGGTTGTATTTGCTGCACTGTGCGCGGTGACTTGATTCGGATTATCACGAATCTGATGCGCCGCCGTGATAAATTCGATCATCTGGTCATTGAAACTACGGGACTCGCTGACCCTGCCCCCGTAATTCAGACCTTTTTTGTTGATGAAGATGTCAGCGCCAAAACCAAGCTAGATGCAGTAGTCACCGTGGTTGATGCTAAACATATCTCTCAGCATTGGGATGCGGAAGAAGCTCAGGAACAAATTGCTTTTGCGGATATTATTCTGCTCAATAAAACTGATTTGGTAAGTGAATCGGAGCTAATAGATCTAGAACAACGCATTAAATCCATGAATTTGATGTGTAAAATCTATCGCACTCAAAACTCTGAGATTGAAATGGATGCAGTTCTGGGAGTGGGTGCATTTCAGCTTGATCGGGCTTTGCAAATCGATCCTGAGTTTCTGGGAGAAGATGCCCATGAGCATGATGACACGGTGAAATCTGTGGCGATCGTGGAAGAAGGTGAACTCTATTTACCCAAAGTTAATGCTTGGATTAGCGCTCTATTAAGAGAGCAAGGCGTTGATATTTTCAGGATGAAGGGAATTTTGAATATTAAAGGAGTTGAGGAAAGATTCGTTTTTCAAGGTGTGCATATGTTATTTGATGCTAACCGCGATCGCCTATGGCAACCTAACGAACATCGCAAAAACGAATTAGTTTTTATCGGTCGCAACCTTGACCCAGAAAAGCTTAAAGCAGATTTTTTAGCTTGTATATATTAAGGATGATCAAACGTCTCTACATATGTAAGGCGATCGCCATTAAGAATGGAATGTATAGTCTTAGTCACCTGTATTAGGATAAATCAAAACCCGAATAGTGAAAGGCGGCGCTACGCACCGCCTTTCACTATTCGGGTTTGTCCTAACCAGATTTGTGGCTAGGCTAAAAGTTTTTCAACTGCGGCAATAACATCTTCAGGTTGAGGGATGGTCAAGCTCTCCAATCCGCCATTGTAGGGGGTTGGTACGTCCAAAGCTGCCAGACGCACAATCGGCGCATCTAGTTCATCAAAATAATGATCATTAATTGAAGCGATAATTTCCGAACCGATACTCGCGCAGCGCATTCCTTCTTCAACAATCACGATGCGATGAGTTTTTCGTAAGGAAGTAACAATCGTTTCGAGATCGAGAGGCTTTAACGAAATCAAGTCAATCACTTCAGGATCGTAACCCTTGTCAACTAGGGTTTCGACTGCCTTGAGAACGTGATAGCGCATTCTTGAATAGGTCAAGATGGTGACATCATTACCTTCACGCACGATTTCCGCCTTGTCTAGAGGCAATAAGTATTCTTCATCGGGAATATCTTCTTTGAGGTTGTATAGCAAAACATGTTCAAAGAAGAGAATCGGGTTATCGTTACGAATTGCCGATTTTAATAGTCCTTTAGCATTGTAAGGGGTAGAGCAAGCCACCATTTTGATGCCAGGAACTGCTTGGAAATAGGTTTCAAGACGCTGTGAATGTTCTGCGCCAAGGTTACGACCTACGCCGCCAGGTCCACGAATCACGATAGGGATTTTAAAGTTACCGCCAGAGGTGTAGCGTAGCATCCCTGCGTTGTTGGAGATTTGGTTGAAGGCAAGTAGCAAAAAGCCCATGTTCATGCCTTCGATGATTGGGCGTAAACCTGTCATCGCTGAGCCGATCGCCATACCTGTGAAAGCATTTTCGGCGATCGGGGTGTCGAGTAAGCGCAAATCACCGTACTTTTTATAAAGGTCTTTGGTTACTTTGTAGGAGCCGCCATAATGCCCCACGTCTTCGCCTAAAACATAAACGGCTGGATCGCGCTCCATTTCCTCATCGATCGCTGCTCGGAGGGCGTTGAAAAAAGTAACCTCTGCCATATAAATCTGTGATTTTATCTATGATTATGTAAACAAGTCTTAAGCGATTATATCTTTTGGGGTGCGCCTCGCCACAGTAATTTGTGTAGCGCACACCTTAAACAACTACTGGCGGACGATCCGATTTTCGAGTTTTGGCTGCAAGGGTGAACTAGCGCTGATATATTCGGCGATCGCATCCGATAGCAGATAACCAGTTTCTAAAAGATTTTTACCTTCAGCAAAAGTAAGATAACCATCACCTCCAGAAGCGAGGAAGTTATTGGTCGCCACCTTATAAACTTGATTAGGATTTAATAATTGGAATGTACCTGAAGCGTCTTTAACTTCTACTTTGGTAACGCGCTTACCTGCAGCAAGTTTAAGATCCCAGACAAAGCGAATCCCTGCTACTTGCGGAAATCGTCCCTCGCCCTGCTCCGCCATACTCACGCCACTTTCTAGGGCTTCTTTCAATTGCTGTCCTGTTAGTTCCACTCGCGTAATCGTATTACCAAAGGGAAGTGCTTCTAAGACATTGCCCATCGTGATATCACCTAAGGGGAATCCATTGCGAATTCCACCCGCGTTGATGATCACTGCTTGGACTCGATCAACCTTCGTTTTTGCCAAAATTGCATCGGCAATTAAGTTGCCTAAAGCCGTTTCGCTAGTTCGCAGTTTGACGCGATCGCCATCGAGGGCAACTAGAGATTTACCAATCACTCTTTGGCGTAATGCTTCAATTGGAGATGCATAGGCTTTGAGTTTATCTGTAAATTCTGGATTGGGTTTGATAGTTGCATCAAGAGCATGGGGTTTTCCTGCCCAAGCGATTAACTTACCTGCGCGATCGAAACTTACGGATAAATCGCCTAAATATTTGCCCCATTCCCAATCTGTCACCACTAGCACAGGTTCCTTTGTGCCATTCTTCTCAACTAAGGGATAGGGATGATTAGCATTGGGAATATTGCCAACGGATGTATGGCTATGACCACCGATGATGATATCAATAGCGGGGACTTTTTGCGCTAGAGCCACATCATTCTCAAACCCAATGTGGGTTAGTGCCACGATTTTATTAATTCCTTGCTGTTTTAGTTCGCGAACTGATCTACGGGCGGCGGCGATCAGTTCGGTAAACTTCACGCCATCACCAACGCTGGATAAAATCGCGGTGTCGGGAGTCGTCAAACCAAATACACCAATCTTTTCGCCTTTCACATTGAGAATGTGCCAAGGACGAACTTTGTCATATAAAGGCGATGTGGGCGCAATATCCAAATTTGCGGAAATGATGGGAAATTTGGCTTTAGCGATGAAGTCGGCGAGGACTTGTTGACCGCGATCAAATTCATGATTGCCGATGGTTCCTGCGTCGTAATTAAGAGCATTATAAAAATCTAGATCCGCCTGTCCGAGATATTGATTGAAATAGAGAGTGCCTTGAAAAATATCCCCTGCATCTAATAGCAGTAAAGGTTCCTGATTAGCCGTATTCTCCGCACGAATTTGATCAATGAGAGTCCGACGACGGGCAATTCCACCCAATAGGCGATCGCCAAATTTCACTGGTTCCAAATGGGCGTGATGATCGTTGGTATGGAGGATTCTGAGCGAGAAGCGACTTTCCTGTGCAACGACATTTAACAGCGCAGGAGAAACGGCAATCAAAAAGGTAATTACAAAAGCTCCAAATATCTGAAAGGATCGCTTCAGATCAGGTTTGAGTTTTAATTTTATTTTTATTTTTATTTTTAAATAATTGGCGATCGCTTTAAAACCATTCTTTGCTTTCACAGTCATCACCCTTAGATTTATGTTGATTTTTATGCCTCAAGTGTGAGGTTGCACAAATCAGTACCTTACACTTATCTATCAAAGACCAAATATAACCTAAAATTTTAGTCAAATTAGCAATTGGGTAATTCGATCATGTCAGAAGTTAGTTCAGAAATTAAATTTGCGATCGAAGGTGATGGAGCGATTGAAGCTACTGAAGAGTTTTTGGCTTTAGAAGGAATTGAAGGCTCCTATGTTGTGGATGAAGAGATTCAGCGTGAAGGGGTGCTTGCCACGATTGCTTCGATTGTCGGGATTGTATCTGGTACTTTGGCAGTTGCGGAACAAATCCGTAAATGGTATCAGGAATATAAACAAGGTAAGTCTGGTAAGAGGATCGCGAAGGTGTTGATCGTTGGACGCAAAGGCGAACGTCTCCTACTCGAAAATGCGACAATCGAACAAATCCGTAAGGTTTTAGAGAGTTAACTTTATGACTACGCTTGCGTTAGATTTACTTAAAGAGCAATACATCGTCGATGTCAACGGCAATAAAACAGCCGTGATTTTAAGCATTGAGCTATATGAGCAAATGTTAGAAGATATTCATGATTTGGCGATCGTGGCTGAGCGCCGCTCTGAACCTTCGGTTAGTTTGGCTGAGATGAAGAAAAGGCTAAGCTCTAATGAACCTCTATCAAATTAACTTTCAGCCATCGGTTGAGAAAGATCTGCGTAAACTTTCTTCAGAAAATTGCGATCGCCTTTTAGCTCGTATTGAAGAATTGGCAAATGAGCCGATGCCAGTTCAAGCTATCAAACTGAAAGGTACAGAAGGACTCTATCGCGTTCGGGTGGGAGACTATCGCATTATTTATGAGGTAGATGCGTCTGCCAAAAGTATCTTGATTCACTATGTGCGACATCGACGCGAAGTTTATCGGGATATGTGAAATTTTCCCTGCTAAATATCAAAAATCTTGGGAGTGATTTGTGCAAGTTCTTTATATCGAGTTGCATCCGCACAATAAGGCATCGGTTGAGTTGCGGTATCAAAATCTGCATAGTCAGGGCTATGAAAAGCAAATCTTGCAGATTAGTGATATTGAGGATGCGATCGCCTTAGCCGAACGGGATATTTATGTGTCTATGCCCGATCCTGTGGCGATCGGGAAGAAATTGTTTGGCTGGTTGGATGGGGATGGGCGGTGGTTGAGTCGGGCTTTGGCGGATTGTCGGGGGGACTTGTTGGTATTGGCGATCGCTAATCTTGCGAAGTTACCGCATTTACCTTAGGAAGTGCTGCACGATCGCGAGGGATTTTTGATCGATCGCACTTATCCTATTGCTAACAAATCAGTCGCCATTGACAAGTCAAGAGGATACTTCCATAAACAACTACCTCCAAGCTTTTTGATCTCTAACGAAACTGCTCGAATTATCCGCATATCATCCCCGCTAAAGTTGCCTGCCATAAGCTCTTTTTTCCAAATGTCTAACTTTGGATCTGGCTCATCAAACCATAGGGGAAATAACACATCAAACCAATACTACTCAGCAGGAGATATCTTTTCATCTCTGTAAAATTGTTGCTTTTGCTCTGGTGTCAAAGTCTGTAATATTAACCAAAAGTTAGCATCTAAAATTATTTCTGAAAGAAAATCAACAACAGATAATTTTTGGGTTATCTGTTTATCTTTGATCCATCTCAGTAAATTACTCAGTCTTACGGCAAGAGACGGTTTAATCGACTTGGCTTGATCAATTAACTCTCTCAGTTGTAATCGAATCTCTATTGCACTTTGCCTTTGTCGTATCACAGAATAATAGAACCCGTTAATTTTTAGTAAATCTTGATCATGATAACCTAGAACTCACCTTTCCACTATGCCCAACAGGGAGAGGTAGAGCAAGCGATCGCCCTCTATCAGCAGTCCATAGATATCGAAGAACGCATCGGTAACGTGGGGGGTAAAGCCGCCACACTCGCGATGATGGGAGATTTATTAGCAAACAATGGCGATTTTCAAACGGCGATTTCCTATCTCCAAGAATCCCTCACGATCCTGCAACACCTCAAATCCCCCGACGCAGCGACAGTTCAGAGGATGTTAGAACAAGTGAGAGCGATGGCGGGGTAAGGAAAAAGGAAAAAATTCTGGTAGGGGCATAGCATTCCCGCAGAAATTTATAACATTTGCAATTCCCTCAATACGGGAATGCTCGGCTCCTAAACCTCTGACATCCGCCCAAATCCCCAAACCGCAGGGATAAGCGATCGGTAAAAGCACAGAGGGCGCAGCATTTGCGGATCGAAATTTCTGTGATGAGTTTAAAAAGCGATCGCGCAAATGCAACGCCCCTACAATTACCTATGCGCTAACATATAATCCATGACTATCACCGTCACCATCCCCGAAGCTAACATGAAAAAGCTAGGATACTTCAGGTCTGCAAGGTTGACTCTAAGCGCTGAAAGCTTTACATGAAAAGAGTTATGTCCATCCTTACCTAAATAGGACTACCAATTCTCTGGTATTGAAAGAGCTTATCGATTATTTAGAGAAACATCAGTCAGAGATCATCAACACTATTGAATCCGCCTTGGGCTAGAGCATATTCAAAGCTTTGTCCTGGTTGCCATAGTCCGAGAATACTAACGCGCTTTCCATATTTTTTGAGGGGTTGCTCCATGCGCTTTTGCTCCCCTATGTGGCTATAGCTATAACTAACAGGACTTTCTAGACAAAAACCTGCCTCGTCCAAATATTTCAAATCGATTTCACCTACAGCAGCAGCAAGTATCAACATGTCTAAGTCAGCTTGTTTGATAGCTTTTTTTACTGGCTCTTGCTTTGCTTTATGACTTGCCCTAGTCCGCTTCCACCGATAACCCTTTTTTTTTAAGACTCGCCTTAATCTGTCACTACTCAAATCCACCCCTCGCTCTTGCTTCAGTTTATGAGCTAATTGCTTAGAGTTATAGGTTCGTGGGTCATTCTCCAAACAATCTGATAAGTATTTCAAGTCCGAGTTTTGCCATTTTGGTTTAGCCCCTCGCCCCTTCATTTCCGACAACCCAGCTATACCACCTGTTTGCCAACGCTTTATTGTTGTTCTTACTGTATGCTCATGGCACTTGCATATCTGGGCTATCTTTGGCACATTCCAACCTTGGGCATTCATTCTCACCATATGCGCTCGGTCGCGTGTCCGTTGTGGTAAATTTTCGGCTTTCCTCATCTCGCTTAATGTAATTTATTGCGCTGGTGTCAGTATTATTCTTATTGGGGCAGGCATTTCATCTTTAGAATTGGCGGCTTTTCATCTTACATTTAATTACGCCTCGCTTTATATATAAAAGATGAGAGGGCAGCGCTTTGCGCCACCCCCTCATCTTTATATAAAGCGAAAAGCACTTGATACTGACTAGCTTAAAGTTGCGTTAAACTCGTCAATTGTCGGATAAATTTTAAAAATCTTGGTCATGCTAGTTAGTTCAAATAGCATTTGAACTTGATCGTTAGCACCGCAGATTATCATCTCACCATTGCTATTCCGAATTGATTTTAAAGCTGAAACAAGCGCTCCCAAACCTGAACTATCCATAAATGTGATCTCTTGGAGATCAACTAGTAAATATTTAGGAGACGTTGCTAAGGACGCAATATCATTGACTTGGCGACGAAAATCAGACGCAGTTGTGACATCAAGTCTGCCTGAAGGTTGTATAACTTTTACTGCATTACTCATGGATTTTTTACTGACCTAGGGATTTATGGTGATGATTAGGGGTAAGTAGTCGGGCTTGATTAAAAAAAACTAGTACTGAAATCTATGGCTCACGAGCAGCGATCGCCGCAGGTTTTAGAATTTTATATTTAACTGCGCCTAGTTACTTAAGCAATATTTAATCGGCACTGCAAGAGCAGGTTTCATGCGACAATGTCTATGGTCATCGACCCGCCCGCGACGATGGATTCAGACAGCCTAACGAGCGAAGTTCAGTAAAACTGGCGGCGCAGACAAATCGGTAGACTGGGAAAAGAGGATAGGGCAATGGCAAACATCCCTAAAATCAAAACAATATAAGAATTCCTTTTAGGTTTTCGACACATAACAACCGCAGGGCTTGCGGGGATGGTCTGTGGAGCGAACATAAGACCAAAAACTCCTTTAGAGTAGAGGCGGTTGCGAAATGCCAGTAATGGGAAGAAACAGAAACCTAAGTCGTGAGTCTTAGGAATCTCAGTCGCGTTACTCGCTGAAAGGATGTCAAAAGCATAAATCTTTATCAATAACTTTGGCTCTTATTTGGGTTTTAATGAAACCTGAGTAATATTAAGCAATTTTTGAATTTTCTAAATCTATGGCTGATTTAAATGATTTGCAAGCGATTCAGGAGGCTCTAAAGCCGATCATCGATCCCGATCGCCAAAAAAGCATTATCGAACTGGAGATGGTGCGGGATATCGCCATTAAGTCGAATGGGGTGGTCAGCTTTACACTTTTGTTAAATGATCCCAATAGTCCCAAGCGCGACCCGTTAATTCAAGAATGTAAAAATGCCATTAAGGCGATCGCCTCGGTTACGGATGTTTGGGTAAAGGTCATCGCCAATAGTCCTGCGATCGCGACACCAACGCCGCCGACAAATAACTTGCAAGGCATTGAAGGCGTGAAATATATTCTGGCGATCTCTAGCGGCAAAGGCGGTGTGGGCAAAACCTCAGTAGCTGTAAATGTCGCCGTAGCTCTCGCGGATATGGGCGCAAAGGTGGGGATTCTTGACGCAGATATTTATGGGCCAAATGTGCCTGTGATGCTAGGCATGGAAGCCGCGCAGGTAAAGGTAGTTAAAGCCGAAAATGGCGCAGATGTAGTCGAGCCAGCCTTTAACTATGGCGTAAAAATGATCTCGATGGCATTTTTGATTGCTAAGGATCAACCTGTGGTTTGGCGAGGTCCGATGCTCAATGGTGTAATTCGTCAATTTCTCTATCAAGCCAACTGGGGCGAACTAGATTATTTGATTGTGGATATGCCCCCTGGCACTGGTGACGCGCAGTTAACCCTCACCCAGTCCGTACCATTGGCAGGAGCCGTGATCGTGACTACACCCCAAACAGTGTCGCTATTAGATTCACGCAAGGGTTTAAAGATGTTCCAAAATATGGGGATTCCTGTTTTGGGCATTGTCGAAAATATGAGCTATTTCATTCCCCCCGATATGCCCGATAAGCAGTACGACATTTTTGGTTCTGGTGGTGGTCAAAAAACATCCGATGAGCTTGGGGTAGATTTACTTGGTTGTGTACCTCTAGAAATTAGTCTGCGCGAAGGCGGCGATCGCGGTGTGCCTATTGTATTAGGTCATCCTGAGTCGGCTTCGGCTAAGGCTTTACGCGAGATTGCCAAGGCGATCGCCGCCAAAGTTCAAGAAAAATAAATAAAGGCGGCACGAAGTGCCGCCCTTATTTATTTGTTTTTGAGTTGTTGCACTCGTTCTAAATCGCGCTTCACTTCAAAAGCTAATTCGCGATTTTTAGGATCGGTACTTAGAGCTTTATTGAGATAAATTTCTGCTTCGCGTAACTTCCCATTCAAAATTAACTCACAACTCCATCGGTGATAAGTGACGGCTTGCCAATGGATCACCTCGGTCGTGTTGGGAAATCTCTCGCTCATGCCCTCTACAACCGCGATCGCCACAATATATTTTTTTTGCTTGAGCAAATCCTGCACGCGCCGCAGCATATCTAACTTCAGCTTTAATTCAGGATTACTGCTAATGGGATCAACTTTATTGCTAACCTGCTTTACCTCGATCTTGATTTGCGGATGGGACTGCGGCTTACTATGAGACTGCGGTTTGGGATGCGGCGGTGGTGTCGTGACTGGCGATCGCACCGTATCAGCTTTGTGTTTAGCAAATAGCTCCTTAGACAAATCCTCTTGATCAGCATCCTTAAGAAGCTTGTAAGCCTCCTGTACCAGTCGAAACTTATCCGTAGTCGTTGGATCATTCTGATTGACATCAGGGTGATATTTACGCGCAAGACGACGATAAGCCACCTTAATATCATCTAAGGTGGCATTGCGAGGAACGCCTAAAAGTCGATAGCATTCGGATAAGTGCATGAAATGAAGTGGGACTAGAAAGAGCCGATCAAAAAGCTAATAATACCAAAACTAAAAATGGCATAGCCATTTTTAGTTTTGAAAAACCTTAATGATTTTGTTTTTTACGAATTGAATATTTCCCCTTAGTCGTAACTGGCGAGTCCTTATTTGCTTCTACTAGTTTAATGTACTTATTAAGTGCTTCCTCCTTAGTCTCATGTTCAGAAATAACATGGACTTTACGACTGCCAGATAGTTCGAGGACAACTTGATGCATAAATGTGGAAGCCCAGCCTTAAATTTGTGAAAACAGTTTAGCAAATATACCGAACAACAAAAAGGGGGGGGCGACTAGCGCCCCCCTTTTTTGTTGTTAATGAATCTTAGCGCTTTGCAAATTTCTTAGTCATCTTGCGTAAACGAATCGATTCAGGCGTAACTTCAAGGATTTCATCGGGTCCGATGTATTCCAAAGCGCGTTCGAGACTCATCTCGATCGGGGCTTGCAACTGCACGATATCATCAGCACCTGCCGCCCGCATGTTGGTAAGCTGCTTGCTCTTACATACGTTCAAGTCCATATCTTGAGGACGGTTATTTTCCCCAATAATCATGCCCTTATAAACCTTTGTACCAGGTTTAATAAAGAACACGCCGCGATCTTCAGCATTCTTCAAGGAAAACTCAGTCGCCACGCCTTCTTCAAAGGAGATCAGTACGCCATTCCGACGGGCGCTAATTTCGCCAGCCGATGGACGGTAATCGAGGAAGCTATGGTTCATGATCCCAGCACCGCGAGTGGCTCGCATAAAGTCGCCACGGAAGCCGATCAACCCACGGGCAGGTACAACGAACTCTAGTTGAGAGCGACCAGTACTAGACATTTGCATATCGATCATTTCAGCGCGACGCTGACCTAAGCGCTCGATGCATCCACCGACGGCATCTTCAGGTACATCAAGAACGAGAGCTTCGTAGGGTTCGCACTTTTGACCGTTGATTTCGCGGTAAATAACTTGAGGCTGGGTTACTTGGAACTCATAGCCTTCACGACGCATGGTTTCGATCAAGATGCCCAAGTGCAATTCACCGCGTCCAGCGACCGCAAAGCGATCGGGAGATTCAGGATCTTCAGTAACACGCAAAGCAACGTTGGTTTCGAGTTCGCGCATTAGGCGATCGCGTACTTGGCGAGTGGTAACTAATTTGCCTTCTTGACCAACAAAGGGCGAGTCATTAACGCAGAAGGTCATCTGTAAAGTGGGTTCATCCACCTTGATCATCGGCAAAGCTTGTGGCTCATTGGGACAGGTGATCGTTTCACCAATATTTGCAGTAGCAAAACCTGAGACAGCCACAATATTACCCGCCGAAGAAGTCTGCATTTCTACGCGCTTGAGTCCATCAAATCCCAATAGCTTCGTGATTTTGCCCTTGGTAATTGAGCCATCTTCAGAAATCAGCGCCGCTTGTTGTCCAGAGGTAATCGTACCGTTATGGATTTTGCCGATCACAATCCGACCAAGATATTCAGAATAGTCAAGGGTGGTAACTTGCAGTTGCAAAGGCTTATCAGGACTGCCCACAGGTGGGGAAACATGATGCAAGATCGCCTCAAACAAAGGCTTCATATCTACGCCTGCATCTTCGAGCTTTTCCTTAGCAAAGCCGCTCATACCTGAAGCGAATAGGTATGGGAAGTCGCACTGGTCATCATCTGCACCAAGTTCGAGGAATAGATCGAGGACTTTGCTGACGGCAATGTGAGGATCGGCAAATTCGCGATCGATCTTGTTAATAACAACTAAAGGACGTAGACCTTTTTCTAGCGCTTTTTTCAACACAAAGCGAGTTTGGGGCATCGGACCTTCGTTAGCATCAACAATCAGCAAACAACCTTCGACCATGCCAAGTACACGCTCAACTTCGCCACCAAAGTCCGCGTGTCCGGGGGTGTCAACAATATTGATTAGCGTATCTTTGTATTTGACCGCAGTATTTTTTGAAAGGATGGTAATACCGCGCTCACGCTCTAGGTCGTTGGAGTCCATCACGCATTCGACAAGGGCTTCACCTTCACGAAAAGCGCCAGACTGTCTGAGGAGTGCGTCTACTAGAGTGGTTTTGCCGTGATCGACGTGGGCAATGATGGCAACGTTGCGGATGGGAAGAGACATGGGTGATGTATCGAGTTGATCGAAAAACTTATTATTTCTTTATCTATTATGCGTGAATTTGTCAAAAAACTTTGTGTTTATGACCACTTGGAGTAATCAAAAATACAAAAAACAAGTCAGCACTAAGTGCTGACTTGTTTTTTTGATTAACTAAAGCTTTGACTACAAAGGACTTAAACCACTTTGCTGCAACAAATTAAAGGAGTCTTTGAAAATCATCACCACCCCTAAACCGAGCAGAATTACTAAGCCACCTTGCATGACATTATTTTGTAATTCTTCGGGTAAAGGCTTACCACCACGCAATGCTTCAATGAGCAAAAATACCAATTGACCACCATCAAGGGCAGGCAAAGGCAAAATATTAATAATTGCGAGGTTAATACTAATAATTGCAGTGAAATCAAATAATGCAGCAGCATCAGACTTCACTAGCTCTGAACCCATCGCCACAATCGCCACAGGACCCGAAAGTTGACCCGCCGTAGTTTGGAAATTAGTGGCAAGTTGTTTTAAGCCTTGGACTGTCATCACGACTAAACGCTCAAAACTTTGGGTCGCATTATCCAAAGCTTCACCAATACTATGCACAGCGCGGCGGTGAGGCTTGCCCGTAAAGTCGAGTCTGACCCCAATTCGGCCTTTACCAGATTCACCATCGGGCAAGATCGGGACTTGCAGCATTTTGCCATCACGCATTACCTGCAAATCTACGGTTTGGTTCGCATTTTTGGCAATCAATGACTGAAATCGATCTAAGGTCGTTAGGCTTGTATCAAATTCAGTAGTATTAGCGGACAATATAATATCGCCAGAACGTAAGCCTGAAACAGCCGCAGGCGCATTTGGCTCAAGGATCTTGCTAATTCTCACCCCTGGTTGATCGACCGTGCCGATACCGACGCTCAGGGTCATTACTAATAAAACTAAGTAAGCAAACACAAAGTTGGCAATTACACCTGCACTAATCACGATCGCGCGATCGATGATGGGGCGATTTTTCATTAAATTAGGATCATTGGGCGGAATGTCGCTATCTTCGTCATCGTCAGGGAAACCCACATAACCACCAAGGGGAATTGCCCGCAATGCATATTCCGTTTGCTTACCCTGATATTTCCACAAGACGGGGCCAAACCCAATCGAAAATCGATTTACATGAATACCCTGTAATCGGGCTGCCATAAAGTGTCCGAGTTCATGAACCAATATCAGAAGCGCAAGGACGGCAATTGCAGGCAATGCAGACATAAGCTTTGCTCTAAAGAGTTTTGAAGTTGTTAATGTTGGCAGCAATACCAAGAATATTGCTCAAGAATATTGCTCAAGAGTATCGCTTAGTTTGCGATCGTAACATAACTAAAAGCAGAGGGAGCTAGATCAGCTTTTGCTTTTGGCGATTCTTCAGGGTTCACCCAAAAAATCCTATGTTAAGATTAATGTATATATGTAATAAATTATTTCAATTAATCAATTTTTATTAATTACTGTGCTGCCATGAACAATACGATTCGCCTTGCTGCTTCAATTAGTCGCCTCATTTTCAGTTCAGACTCCGCGCCGATCGCTTTAACGCAAGGAGCATTACTTTTGCTGCGGGTCGTGCTGGGTACGGTCATGGTGCATCACGGATTCGATAAACTTGATGATATATCTGATTTTGCAGAGTCCTATGTGGCGGCTATTGGTATACCATTTCCGATCTTTTTTGCCTACTGTGCAGCAATTACCGAAGTAGTAGCTTCTCCTCTACTAGCCTTAGGCTTTTTAACCAGACCAGCCGCTCTAGGACTATTCATAACGATGCTAGTAGCCAACTATCATCATATTTTGACTAGTGGATTTTTCATCCCATCGCTTGAGATGTCGTTACTTTACGCTGCATCTTTTGCATTTTTTGCGATTTATGGTGGCGGCAAATATGCGATCGATACCTTGATTGCTAATGCTCTCACTAAGTTACTATTGAACAATTCCGAAGCAAAGCTAAGCACACAAACTGCAAGAGTTACTGTTTCCAACAAATAAATTCAAAGCAAGCGAAAAATAGACCAAAGTGGAGCTTTGCGCCACCTTGGTCTATTTTTCATAATACTTCTAGCAAAAAATTACGCCATGATTCCTATCCTTAATTAGATGCCCAAATCATTTAGCGTAAATATTTTTAAGATAATCAAATAATTTAAGATGACTACGCTAGAATATGTGCGGATGAGTATTTCTTGATCGCAATGTTTGTTTTCAGTATTGACAGTTGTCTTCTGTTTCATCGTGGCAGTCTTCGTTCCGAAATCTCTATCTCTACACATCTCTGATTGTTGAAGCAAGTATTATGTCTATTTATGTTGGTAATCTCTCTTATGAGGTTACAGAAGATGATTTAAAAGCCGTATTTGCGGAATATGGCAAAATCACTCGTGTCCATTTACCAATTGACCGTGAGTCAGGTCGTCCCCGTGGTTTCGCTTTCGTCGAAATGACTGACGAAAAGGAAGAAGATGCGGCGATCGAAGCACTTGATGAAGCGGAATGGATGGGTCGTTCACTTAAGGTGAACAAAGCCAAGCCCCGTGAAAGCTCTGACTCCTTTGGTGGTGGCAGAGGTGGCTTTAAGGGCGGCGGTGGTCGTCCTTCTGGCGGTGGTGGCGGTCGTCGTTACTAAACAAAAAAGAAGCGGTGATTTACACCGCTTCTTTTTTGTTTAAACAGAGATGCTTTTTAGGTCTGTGAGTTGATGGATCGTCGCAGAGCTGCACCATCGCCAATAATGCCTAAGTTTTGGATGATTTGATGCTTTCTAGCTTCTTCGAGCTTATTAAGGTCATTGTAATTAACCCAAGCAATACAGTCTACGGGACAGGTATCGATCGCCTCTTGCACTAAGTTTTCCTCATCGCCATCTTGGGCAATCACCCTAGCGCGTCCATAGTCTTCTTCCAAAAAGAAGGTGCTACTAGCTGTATGGGCGCAATGTCCACAGCCGATACACACAGTTTCATCGACAAATACTGCATTTTGTCGCAACTCACCACCTAGTTCGGGTTCAAAGCCAGAGCGATCGCGCATCTCTGCCTCTGAACTAGTTTTTATCGCTGTATCTACAGGCGAATTATCCATTCCAGCGCTGAAGAACTAGACGTACCGATCCATCTTCGCGGACTTGCTGCTCAGAAAGCGCAAAACCTTGCTGACTAGATTCACCCATGACTGTGGCGATCGCGTAGCGTTGAGTCACCTTTTGCAAGAAGCTTTCCACAGTCCAAGGCTGTTGCCAAAACTGCATATCGGCGACTAAGGCATATTCAGCCCCATTCCACTGAAAGCCAACATCATAGCCATTATCTTGGGTAATGACCACTTCAGCCTCGGTGGTAGCCCCTTGATGACCACGCATAGGCGATGCACCAGACTTCCAGTTGACTCCTAAATCTGTTAGAGCCTTTTGGAGTGGTTCTAAATTACGGATTTGGGTTTTGACTTGGCTAAAATGTGACATAGGGTTTATCCTGACTTCAATCTAATGGGCAAATGGACGAAAACTTTAACTTTTTTGTTTTGATTTATTGATAATTTGTGGAAAACTTGGATTTTCAAGTCTTTATTACCATTGACTGAATCTAGAAGTATCCATATCTGACACGCGATCGAGTTGCGTAGCCGACTGAGATGTATGTTGCTGCTGGGCAAAATTTTCGGATGTCAACTCTCGATGAGCGACTATTCCTAGTTTTGCTTCGATCGCTGCTGTCACCTCAGCACAACTAGAACCGACGACGCCTGTGACACGCTCTTCGACGCGACCATCTGGGTAAATAATGAATTCCAGAGTTTCCATGCTGGTTCTAGCTATTGAGTTATTAGACAGTTTGACGCAAAGTTCCTATAAACGTCAAGAAGTTAGGTCTGGAAAATTAACAGGCTTTTCTGATGCTTGTAATAGAGCAATCACAATACTTAGCAAGACTTAGCAAGGATTTTCAGTTTTTTGCTAACTTATTAAATTTAGTTTAAATTCTTTGACCTTATCTAAATTACGCGAAGACACTCCTTAAGGCATAGAGCTAAATATATAGCTATAGCCGTATGCATTAGGACAAATAAAAACCAAGAAGTTAGTGGCGGTGCGGAGCGCCGCCACTAACTTCTTACGAGAAAATAAAATACCAATCCAGATTTTCCAGAATCGGTGGGGCAGATTCGCCGCCCCACCGATTCTGATTTTATATTTAGTACTTTATTAAATCGTAAGTCTCTAACTTCCTGGTTTTAACAAGACTAAATACAGCCATAAAAAAGGCACTTGCTAAGCAAGTGCCTTTTTTATTAGGTTAATGGAATCGGGCAGAGTCGAACTGCCGTCCGCACTAGCGCCTAACCTCCCAGTCATTCACAGGTTTATCCGATTTGATCCTCACGGAGGGAATTGCTATTTATCTCTAGCAACGAAAGATGCACTGATAAAGTCTTGAGCGCTTAGCCTATCAGAGAAAGCTAAACACAGCATCCGTTGGGGGTTGGAGTGACATACTTAACGGAGTCATACATCACACCTCGAAACCGAAATTTGGTTCTTAGGCAGCTACAGGAGCGGCTTTACGAGAAAAAGATACAATGTTGTTCGCATGTACTTGTTTGCGCCATTGATTTACGAGAGATAGCACGCTCTCGACCTGCATCAAGGGATAGCTTCTACTAACACGTCGAAACCCTTACGATCCCAGTTGCGTTAACTGCGTTCAAACTAGCTAGACCTACTGCACTAAAAACGCAGCAAATTGAGCTTATCTGTCGCTCGTTATATTCATCATAGCTCACAAATTTGGCAAGTAGGGCAAATTATTTTTAGGATTTGAATATTGTAGTCAGTGATACAATTAAGCATATGCCCATAAAAGATTGGAGGTATGTATGAAGCCTCGAAGATTTTCTAGTCTCGTCCTACTAACTGCGATCGCGTCTAGCCTCATGGTTAGTGAACCAACATCAGCACAATCTTGTAACTACTACGCTGGTAGAGCCGTAGGTGGACAAGCAATAAATGTTGATACCTGTTCAATTTCAAGGGCTAGTTATCGCAGTGTAAATTTTGTTTATTATTTAGGTGGCGATCGGGTTGAAAGCCAAGCCAATTGCGAAGATCGGGTATGGACAACCTTTCCCGAACGTGCTGTGAATCGTCCTCAATCAGCAGCAACAGAAAGGATGCTTAACTATGTTTGCAATTTTGACTCCCAGCAATCGAGAACAGGTTCGGCATTTGTCTTTGATCCTCCCTCGAATGTCAGGGTTTCGCCTAACGGTAATGTCCTATGCGTAGTGCGATCGCGTCAAAATGTTAACCTTTACGGCTCGAAAGGAGATTGGTATTACACCGATGTATGTGGATCGATGGGATTGATTCATTCTAGTCAGTTACGCTTTTAGGGTATAAAACCCTTTTTCGCTATCGACTTAAATTTTTGATTAGCTTTTTTAACTTCACATTAGAAAAAGAGAGATGGCTTTGCCATCTCTCTTTTTCTAATCTAAAGGCTAAAAGCTAAACTCCAGTAGGAATCTTAGATTTAACGGTTGCAAAGCTAGGCACGACAATAGACTTGTCTTGCTTCGTTAAGCGGTTGTATAGCTCTTGAGTGTTGGGGTAGTTAGCCGCAGGGAAGGTTTCATAGCGGTTATAGGGTACGACATCCTCACCAAAGGCTTCGAGGAACTCCGCACTATTAACCATGCCTGTAACCATGGCTTTGAGACCACTGGTTGCCAAAATCTGATTGTATTTACGGATTTCGACTTGATCGAGGGGAGCGCGTCCGAGGAAGTGCTTGGTTCCCAATTCGATCACCTTGGTGTTCGGGAATGGGGCATAGAATTCCTTGATGTAGAGTTCGGATGTACCAAGGGCAAGGATGAATTCCTTGACCGTGATTTCCTTGTTGAGCAGCTTAGAGGTATCTTTGCCGAACTGATCGTTGCCAACGTAGGCATCCATATCACGCTCGAATACTTGACGGTAGGCGGCGCGTACCAAGGCATTGGCTTCCACAGGGCTAGTGGTGGTGAGCTTGAAGATCTTGCGTTGTTCGCGTTGCTTGCTGACACCTTGGTTAATGCGATCGCTAATCGATACTTCAGAGCGCACTTCCGTAACTTGACCAAGTTCGATGAACTTAGGTGTAGTCGGACTATCAACCTTTGTACCCTTGGCTTCGGTCAATGTACCAACGCGGTTGTTACGCAGAGATACGCCTGCGGGGGTGAGGTAACGCTCGTAAGGAACGGTGTCTTCACCGAAGGCTTGTTCATATTCCTTAGTGTTGAGGATGGCATCAACTACAGCGTAGAAGCCTTTCTTGGCGGCAAGGTCAAAGTAAGCATTAATCTCTTGACGACCATAGGTAGGACGACCCAAGAGACGGCGGTGGGTATATTCGATCGCCTTGGTGACATAGAGCTTATTCCAGTAGCGATCGCGGAAAGTCGGAGACTTAGCCAAGATCCGTACAAACTCGCGTACCGAGATATCGCCATTTTCTAGCTTAATCTCAGCAACAGAAAGACGCTGACCAGAGTAAGGAATATAGCCAATAATCTGCAAATACAAGGCGCGAATTACAGCTTGGGTAGCGCTTTCTGAGTTGGTGATGCTCAATCCCTTAACGGATGAAGTTCTACCACCCTTACCAATCTTGACGTTATCGCGAAGGGTATTGTCGAGTTTAAATACCTTAGGACCAAGAGGATCGATCGCCCCAGTAGCGCTAGGATTACTGAGTTGGTTGGTGATACCAGAACCATTGCGGATCAAGATGCGGCGAGTATCCTTACCGAATGGGGCAGGGGATGCGCTGGGGTTGCGGTTTTCCTTGGGGAAAATTGCGCCAAATTGGATTTCCAGAGGATCATTACCAGAACCATAGACATGTTGATCGGGTAATGGGTTCTGATAGGAAGCAAATAAGGTGATGAACTGAGGAACCTTGCGGAAGGGAGCCGAGTAGTTGAACAGGTCAAACTGTGCGCCCCAGTTGCGAGCAGTCTGGGCTTCTTGTCCGTAACCACGTTGGTAAGGTACGGTTTCTTCGCCGAAGTAGTCGCTGTATTCTCTGGAGTTAACCAATGCATTGACTAGAGCCGCTAGACCACCCTTGGAAACGATCGCAAAGTAAGCAGCAACTTCTTCACGACTTTCAGGCGATCGTCCGAGGAAATGCTTGAAGGCAAGTTCAACAGCGCGAGAGTTAATGAAAGGCAGGAAGAATTGATCACGGTAAAGAGGCGATAAACCTAAGCGGCGGACAAACTCGCGCACTGAGATTTCGCCATTCTTTACCTTAGAATCGAGATCAGAAATGCTTTGGCTGTAAGCACGGCTAATGTCACGCTCGAAAACTTGACGATAAGCAGCTTTTACTACTTCATTTTTTTCAGAAGTAGTGGAACCAGCCCGCATTGTGAATTTCTGACGACGCTCGGCGGTGTTGTAATAAATCTGAGGCAATTCCAAGCCTTGAAGGTCAGGCGAATTACGCTGACGGACTTTAGGTGATGGAGTAGGCGCTTTGAATTCAGCGATCGCTACATCCATGTATTGCTTGATAATTTCGATCGCTTCAGGATCATTCAGGAAATAGCTGACTGCTGCTTGCTTCATAGTTTGTAAAGCAACAATAGTGGCATCAGTCGAGCAAGCTGCTTCGATGATTTCACGCAAACCGCGCACGTTCTGGGCAAGGATATTCGGATCACCAGCCACGATCGCATAGGTGGCATAGCGCAAGAACCATGACAAGTCACGCAAGGACTTCTTCATGCGATCTGTGCCGTAGCGAGAAACATTAATAGGGCGAAAGTTAGCTGGTGGGGCATCAATAACGCCCGTAATTCCTGTATTGGCGAAGAAACTCTTCAGCGCTCCAAAGAATCCGCCTTCGGTTGCCTCAGTATATATAGTTGTACCAAGCTCCATGCCGAGCTTGATGTCAACCACACGACCAGCGCGATCGAGTTCTAGCTCTTCGCTATCCTTGGGCTTCTCAAAAAAAGCCATCGCTGAGCCACCCGTAAAAATACGGCTAGCGGCTTTGGAAACGATATTTTCCGAATTTTTGGTCAAGATTGCCGAAATTTCGAGGCGCTTAAGCCCAGATTGAAAATAAGTAGATAAATCCGATAATTCGCTACGAGTCGCAAAGCGATCCTGTTGCTCTATCTGAGAAATTGTGGAAGTTATAGCGGTCTGATATAGACGAGGGCGGGCATTTACTGCACCACTTGACGCTGTTACGCTCATGTGTCTGCCTGTTAGCTTTTAAAGGGTATGTAAAAAGTCGAAATAATAACTACCCAGTATAGGGTTTTCCAACTTAAATATCTAACTCTATCTCATCAGAAAATGCTGCATTTACAGGTAATTTAACTAAAAACTAACGATAAGTTTTGTAAAGCAGGTCTGTTAGCCAAGTTATGTACTCACAGCCTAAGTAGCTAGGCGCAATTAGATATAAAACTCTAAAACCTGTGGCGCACGCTGCGCGTGCGCCACAGGTTTTAAATTTGATTTTTAATTATGCCCGACTACTTATTTAGTTTTTAGGACAAATCAAAACCCAGAAGAGAGTGGCGGCGCGAAGCGCCGCCACTCTCTTCTGGGACAGCTATAAATTTTTAAAAACCGCAAAGCTCTGTAATCCCTTAAAATTCAAAAAAAGAGGCGGCACAACGTGCCGCCTCTTTTTTTAAAGAACTACGCCTTTAGGAGTAGGAATCGAAGGCTGGAGATACATGGTCAAGAACTGTAAACCGTTGTTAGCAAGGTAAGGCAGTTTTTGAATCTTCTTCAACCATTCGGGAGCATTAGAGTTGTCAATCTTGGAGAGCTTAGCGTTGTTTTCTTCGCACTTTTTGAGACAAGCCCAAAACTTAGGATTTTCCAAGTCCATAATTACAGGGAAAGCCTTAGCAGCGTCACGATTGGTTTCGCGGAGAACTTCTTCGACATATTTTCTGGTATCCATACCAATGGATTCATAGAACTCATTGCGAACGCAAATATCGTTTAGATACATAGTGGCGAATACTGACAGCAAGAAGAACTTACTCCAGAGATTAGCTCTAATACCCTTGATATTGTTTTTGTCACTGCGGAGCAACAAGCTACAGAAGTCACCGTGACGGCTTTCATCTTGGCACCAGTTTTCAAAGAATTTGAAGATGGGGTAGATCCGATATTCAGGGTGAGCGAGGAAATGTTGGTGGATTTTGATGTAGCGCCAGTAGCCAATCTTTTCAGATAGATAGGTAGCGTAGAAAATAAACTTCGGTGCAAAGTAAACGTATTTCTTGGTTTTCGATAGGGTCGAAAGGTCAAGCTGCAAGTCAAAATCGGGCATCGCCTTATTCAAGAAGCCAGCATGACGTGCTTCATCACGACTCATCAGGCTGAAAATCTCTGCCATCAAAGGGTTTTTGTCTTTGATCTTGACAGCAATTTCTTTGTATAGTAAAAAACCTGAAAATTCAGAGGTGCAAGAGCCTTCAAGGAACACGCGGAAATGCTCTCTCACCTTAGGATCAATATGATCCCAATTTTGGTTGAAATCAGCAGTACGGACAAAATGACGACGGTTATAGTCAAACTTAAATTCTTCGAGGATCGCCTCATAGTCTGGCGTAAGGTCGAAGATATCTAGGTTTGCCATCGCTTCAAAGTCAGTGGTGTAGAAGCGGGGGGTGAGGATCGAATCTCGTCGGCCAGTCCCGTTAACCTTTTGGTTTGACTGGCTTACATCGGGTTTAGAAGGGGTAGCTACCATAGTCTTGTGATGTTTTCTCTTGTGCTATTTTTTATACTGCCAGAGGATCTTGTGAATAAATTGCAGTTTATATACCTATATGACTGCCTATTCTACGACTAGTGGCTAGTTTGTGGTAGGTATATCTATAAATAAGGTTTGCTTATTAAGAAGTATTAAGCAAAATTGCAAACGCGCAAAGCCCGTTTGCAATTTAGTTAGCGATCGCTGCATTAACCTGTTCAATACTCAGCGATCGCAATAGGCTTGCCTGTGGTGATGGGGCAGGGATATTCGCGAAATATTCAGTAGTTAGATAATCAGCATAACTAGATTCTTGGCTTAAATGAGTTTTGAAGAAAGCAACACTTAGCAACTTGAGGTAATCTTGGGAAGCATTGGGGTTTGAACCTGCCAAGGCGTTGCTAACTTCGGGACTGAGGCGATCGCCTGAGGTAATTGTGGTTACGGCTGTATGCCCTGCACCATTTAGTAATACCAAGTAGCGACTTGCTGTGGTTAACCATGTAAAAGGGACGATTTGCTCAGAGACTACTGGGGCAAAAGTATCGTCTGAGCTACCAACGATCGCGAGCGGTACAGTGATTTTACTGAGGGCGGACTTACCTAAAACATGACTAGTCACAGGATTAGCCGCGATCGCCGCCTTAATACGCGGATCTCCGAGCTTATAGGTTTGTTTGGGTAATTTTAGCGCCACACATTGCAGTAGTAGCGACACATTCCATTTATATTTGCCTTGGCAGACTTCAGCTAAATCTGCAAACTGAATTTGAGCATCACTGACTAATGCTAGAGCCGCATAGCCGCCAAAGGAATGACCAACTATGCCCACATTTTTCCAATTAATATTGGCAACACTAGGATTGTCCACCTTTGGTGATTTTTCGACAAAGTTGAGAACTGCCGTAATATCATTGGGGCGATCGATAAAGCTTTCTGGCGGCGCGATTTCACTAGCCACACCAATAATCAATTTATCTAATTGATCGGCGCTGCTAGTTGGTGAAATCGTCAGGATTACAGCAAATCCATAGGATGCTAAATGTTCTGCCAAATAAAGCAGTGGCTCACGGGTAGAACTTAGCCCTGGATAAATGACGATCGCAGGTATAGCTGTGGAATTAACATTAGGGCGCTGGGGGATAAATAAGTAAAAGGGGATTGTATATTTATTATTCAGAGAAGGGGCTGTTAGGCTATATCGATCCGATTTTAATTTGCCTGCTTCACGCAAATCAGGTAGTTGGCTAGAGGACTTGACCAATGATTGTGTAGGTGCGGCTGGGGGATATTTTGTAGCGATCTGTTTAGCAGATTCACGATTCACCATCTGCACTACTTTTTGAGTGTTTTGCAACACATCGGTTAGTTCGCTAACGGTTTGCAGCCCTGCTTGAATATCAAAATAAATATCGGAAGTTGGGAATTTGCGTAGGAAATTGAGTAATGATAATCCATTGGTTTTATCAACGGTTGCGAGAACGGCGGCCGCACGAATGGCGCGATTACCCGATAGATTTGGTCCAGTTTTGATGAAGTCCCCTAAAATATCTAGCGCTCTTTCTCCTTGGGATGTGTATAGAAATCTCGATAATAAAACTACAGAAATATCGGCTCTCTCTGTCAAGATGCGTCGAAAGGTTGCCATGTCTGAAGCGGAAATATAGCGCGAAGCCATATCTAATGCACCACGCATTTCTCCTGTTTTGGAGAAGTTTTCTAGATCGTCAACGGAGACGGAAACTTCAAAAATGTTAAAGCGAAAGTTAACGGTTTCGGCAGCCTGACTAGGCTGAATACCTACACCTAAGCCAATGCTGCTGAATACAATCATCAAAGCCGCAGATCGAGAAACCAATCGCGAAGAAATATTGGCGATCGCATTAGATAGACATTTCATATTTAGCTTAACCTATGAGCATTTAATTAGAGGCTAACATGAAAATAATCTTGGGATGAATTAAGCAGGATCAATCTATAGATTGATCCAAGAACTACTTGTTTTGTTACAGCCTATTGAGGCTTTGAGTAGTACAAAAATATTTTTGGTTTTTAAGAAAGCGCAAAGCGCTGTGTACAGATTATTGAGCGTTCGAGCGTTATTGAGAAAATGTTTTTTGTGGCGAGGGTCATGGTTAATCTACTTTAATCATTGACGCTGACTTTCATTACACTAAGTATGTAGGCTTAATTTCAGAATTATGAATTTATCGACGGTCAATTGGTACAAAAAATGTCTCCAAAACGATTTCATGCTTCTTTGCAAGCAGAATTATTGCTGTTTTTGCGAAATCTGTTTGAGGGTAAGGGCTTTGTCTATCCTGAATGGGAGATTGTGCTGCAACGCCATGGACAAGATTGGTGTCCTGTGCCTGATTTGACTTATATCTCCATAGAAAAATTGCCCACTAATGTCGGTAATGAGCTTTGTCCTGTACCACCTGAATTAGCGATCGAGATTATGCCAGAAGGGCAGACATTTCGGGAATTTGTGGCAAAAGCAGGTGATTACTTGAATGCAGATGTGTTGCGCGTGTGGATTATCGACCCGATCAGAAGAACCTTCACCATCTTTTTTCCCGATCGCTCTCCTGAAACCTATCAAGGCGATCGCCTATTAACTGATGATTTATTTCCAGAGCTAGCAGTAACGGCAGAGCATTTTTTTGTGAAAGCAGGAATTTAAAGACTGCGTTCTAATGACTTTCCCCCATACATACCCCATACATAAAGCCAAACAAGATTAGAATATGTTAAGCAAAACTTAACAACAAGGTAACGACAGTCAGGGTCGAGCATAAACATGAAAGCAGTGATTATTGGTGCAGGCTTAGCAGGTATGAGTACTGCGGTCGAACTCAGCGAACAGGGCTATGAGGTAGAACTTTTTGAGTCCCGTCCCTTTGTGGGCGGCAAGGTCAGCAGTTGGCTAGACAAAGATGGCAACCATATCGAGATGGGCTTGCATGTATTTTTTGGTTGCTACTACAATCTTTTTGCCCTGATGAAAAAAACAGGCGCATTCGAGCATTTACGACTCAAGGAACACACACATATTTTTGTCAATCCAGGTGGCAAGCAAGCAGCCCTTGATTTTCGTAACTTTGGTGGCGCACCTTTTCATGGGTTGAAAGCATTTGTGACCACAGGACAATTACCACTGAAGGATAAAATCCAAAATGCGATCGCGATCGGGCGGAGTCCATTAATTCGTGGCTTAGTCGATCATGTTGGCGCAATGAAGGAAATCCGCGCCCTTGACAACATTAGTTTTAAAGATTGGTTTTTAGGGATGGGCGGCTCCCAAGCGAGTCTTGACCTGATGTGGGATGCGATCGCCTATGGTTTGGGCTTTATCGACTGCGAAAATATTTCGGCAAGATGTATGCTTACCATCTTCCAATTCTTTGCATCTCGCACTGAGGCTTCCATTTTGAGAATGCTCGAAGGTTCTCCCGATGTATTTTTACACCAGCCGATTGTGAAGCATATTGAATCTAAAGGCGGCAAGTTCCATTTGCGTCGTGGTGTGCGCGAAGTTCTCTTTGAAGGCGAAGGCGAAGATACTCGCGTTACTGGCTTGATTATCGGCAAAGAAAATGGCGAAGAAATCGTGACTGCCGATGTTTATATTTGCGCCACAGATATTCCTGGGGTAAAGCGGATTATTCCCGAAAAATGGCGGGCATGGTCGCAGTTTGACAATATTTATAAACTCGATGCTGTGCCTGTTATTACGGTGCAACTGCGCTTTAATGGTTGGGTAACGGATATTGATAATTTGCTTTATGCCATAAAAGTCGATTTCTCTACTTTTGCAGATTTGGCGATCACCAGTCCCACTGATTATTACAAAGAAGGAGAAGGTTCGCTATTGCAGTTAGTAATTACGCCTGCGGATGATTACATTAAACTTAGTAATGAAGCGATCGTTGAGAAGATGATTGCTCAAGTGCATCAGATTTTCCCATCTGCTAATAAGTTGAACGTCACTTGGTCGAGCGTGGTCAAACTCGCCCAGTCTCTCTATCGTGAAGCCCCTGGTCAAGATCCCTTCCGTCCCGATCAGGCAACTCCTGTGAAAAATTTCTTCCTTGCAGGTAGCTACACGATGCAGGACTATATCGATAGTATGGAAGGCGCAACGCTATCGGGTAAGATGTGCGCGGCGGAAGTAATTAAGAGTAAGCAACTCGCCAAAGTCTAAATAGAAATCGCCGCAATGCGGCGCTTTTTGTTTATTCATAGTGACTCCACATTCGATAGATTTTGATTAATTTTTCTGACTCAAATACTTCATAAACTAGTCGATATTAATTTGTACATTACCAGTCTAGTTCACCTAAAGATAATCCTTGATCAATAGATTCAGCGCGACCTTTTTGGATGCTTTGAACCATTCCTTCAAGTCCTCTTAGGTATTCATCATCACTGACATAAACAGATTGTTCTATAATCTTCACTTCGTCCTTAGAGAAATGAGCAAGTAACCATAGAAATTTGTCACTAATGCTGTCGTCAATTTTTAAGGTAATTGTTCGCATAAACTAACTACGAAGTTTTCTATATTTATTTTTGCAGTAAAGTTTTATTTTTTGTATCCTAGCATTTTTATCCTGTCTCATTTATATTCCTGCCTTCGGCAGGAATATAAATTTAAATGTGCAACAGCGATAGCTGGTAATAATTTTCAGCATGGGCGATCGCCTCTTGTTCTTGTTGTTCTTGCTGCTCTTCTGAAAGTTCTCGCATTACTTTAGCGGGAACACCTGCCACCACCACACCCGCAGGCACATCTTTAGTTACTACGGCTCCCGCACCGACAATACTACCTGCGCCAATTTTCACACCTTCAAGCAGAATTGCGCCCATGCCAATTAAGCAACCTCTCCCTATTTCTGAACAATGAATTACTGCCCGATGCCCGATGGTTACATAATCACCAATTACTAAAGGTTTGTCAGGATCGCCATGTAAAATCGCGCCATCTTGAATATTAGTGCAGTAGCCAATATCCATACGGTTGACATCGGCTCTGATCACGACTTTGTACCAAATATTCACGCGATCGCGAAGATGCACATCGCCAATCACCACCGCATCATTGGCAATAAAAGCGGCTTTACTGAGATCGGGAATGGGAAGTTGAGAATAGGGAAGACGCATATTTACTGATTTTTACTAAATATATAGAAGATAATTTGTCAGCTTTGCGGGCAAATTATCTTCTATGGCTAAGCACCCTCCTATAATAATGATTAATTCTGCTGCTAATTCATAATCTATGTCACCATCTCCAGATTCTGACCAAGCCCCAACCCAGACTACAGATTTATTGCTGTCGGTATCTAACTTGCAAGTTAGCTTCCGTGGCGATGAGGGACTCGTCCATGCTGTCAAAAATATTTCCTTTGATCTTGCTCAAGGTCAAACCCTTGGCATCGTAGGCGAATCTGGCTCTGGCAAATCAGCAACAGCTTTAGCAATGATGGGATTGCTAGGAGAATCAGGCAAAATTACCAATGGGCAGGTGCTATTTCGTCCCAAGGGCAGCCACCCTGTAGATCTGGTGCGCGTGTCACCGCAGAAAATGCTGCAATATCGCGGCGATCGCATGGCGATGGTATTTCAAGAACCGATGACCTCCCTCAATCCTCTGTTTACCTGCGGCTATCAGGTCATCGAAGCGATTCAAATGCATCAGAAAGTTTCTAAAAGCGAAGCCGAAAACCGCACGATTCAGTTATTTAATGAGGTGCAGTTACCCAATCCTGAGCAATTAATCGATCGCTATCCCCATGAGCTTTCGGGCGGACAATTGCAACGGGTGATGATTGCGATGGCGATTTCCTGCAATCCTCAGTTGATTATTGCTGACGAACCAACTACGGCGCTCGATGTCACCGTACAGGCTACGATTTTGGAACTGCTCAAGGAAATTCAGCGATCGCGTCAGATGTCGATGATTTTTATTACCCATGATTTAGGGATTTTGGCGGAGATTGCTGATCGCGCGATCGTCATGAACCAAGGGGAAATTGTCGAATCAGGGGATACTCAGTCAATATTTCAAAGCCCTAAACATCCCTATACCAAAGGCTTGATCGCTTGCCGTCCTCAGCCCGATCGCCAGTTGCGGCTATTACCAACGGTCAGCGACTTTATGGAGTTACAGAATGGTGTCATCGTGGAGAAAGAACCTTCTGATCCTCGCTATTTAGAAGTTGTGCCACCCGAAGAAACGGCGGCGCGGTTGAGTGAACTCCAAAAACAGGAACCACTGCTTTCTGTCCAAAATCTCAGAATTGAATTTCCAATTCGCAGTATTTTAGGTTTAAAAAAACGCTACCTCGTCGCGGTCAATAATATTAGCTTTGATGTCTATCCAGGGGAAACCCTTGGACTCGTGGGTGAGTCAGGCTGTGGCAAAACGACGACGGGACGCGCAATTTTAGGCTTAACTAATTCTCTGATGGGTTCTGTAAAGTTTGAAGGCAGGGAAATCTCTAAACTTAAGGGTGAGGCTCTCCAAAATTTACGCTGTGATTTGCAGGTAGTATTCCAAGATCCCTACGGTTCCCTCAATCCAAGGATGTCCGTGGGTGACGCGATCGCTGAACCATTGATTGTGCATAGCCATCAAGAACGCTTTCACCGCTATCGCAAAGCTGAAGCCCGAAAAGAAAGAGTTGCCTATTTGCTAGAGCGTGTGGGCTTGACCGCCAGTGCGATGCGCCGCTATCCCCATGAGTTTTCAGGTGGGCAACGTCAGCGCATTTGCATCGCTAGAGCCTTAGCCCTCAATCCCAAATTGATCGTCGCTGATGAACCTGTTTCTGCCCTTGATGTTTCCGTACAGGCGCAGGTTCTCAATTTATTAAAGGAACTGCAAGCGGAATTTGGGTTAACCTATATTTTCATTTCCCATGATCTCGGTGTGGTCAAGTTTATGAGCGATCGCATTATGGTGATGAACAAAGGTGCGATCGTCGAAATAGATACTGCTGAATCGATCTACACTAATCCCCAAGAGCCATATACTCAAAAGCTAATTAGTGCGATTCCTAAAGCCTTAGTTTTCTCATAGATAAGTATGCGTTGCATACTTATCTACTACAAATAATATTTTGGATAGAGAGCCATGCTAACACCAACAAAAAAATATTCGCTTACAGAATACTTCGATCGCGAAATTCTTGCCGAAACCAGAAATGAATATATTGATGGAGAAATTATTGAAATGACTGGTGGTACACCAACCCATAATCGTGTTATTGGTAATTTCTTTGTGGCGTTACATCAGGCAATACAGGATAAACCCTATGGAATTTTTGTCACCGATCAGCGTCTCTGGATTCCTGCTCAACGTATTGCCACATACCCTGATGTGATGGTGATGGCTGAGCCTTTGGAATATCAAGAAGGTCGCAAGGATACCTTAGTTAATCCGATTTTGATTGCTGAAGTTCTATCACCATCAACCGCGAACTATGATCGGAGTAGTAAATTTGCCGCTTTCAGAACTATTCCTAGTTTCCAAGAATATTTGCTAATTGCTCAAGATCGGATCTATGTAGAGCATTTTTATAAAGAAGGCGATCGCTGGATATTTGCTGCCTATGAGGGTGATGAGAATATTCCCCTGCAATCCGTTGATTTAGCGATCGCTACCAAAGCCATATATCAGAGAGTTAGTTTTGAATAACTCCACAAATAGAAAGAGCCAGTACAAAGTACTGGCTCTTTCTTGTTTTTAACCCATGCGTGAACGATAGTCTTGATAAGAGAACTCTCGCCATAGGGTAAAAGTACCATCTTTATTAATGATGCCAATAGAAGGATGGACTACCCCATTGAACATAGTTGATTTGACCATCGTGTAGTGCATCATATCTTCAAAGATAATGCGATCGCCGATGGATAAATCCTGAGCAAAAGCATAATCTCCTAAAAAATCACCAGCCAAACAACTCGCGCCGCCTAGTCGATAGCCTTTTTCGCCATCCTCTAACTGACGCTCTCCTCGAACGCTGGGTCTATAGGGCATTTCCAAACAATCTGGCATATGGGCAGTGAAGGATACATCCAACATGGCATGGGTAACATCTGGGGTAGGAATTAAATCCCTGACTGTACTTAACAGAAATCCAGTTTGCCACGCGATCGCCGAACCTGGCTCCAAAATCAAGTGAAGATGGGGATGACGCTGGTGAAACTCCTTTAGAACTTTAATCGCATGGTCGATGTTATATTCCTTGCTCGTCACTAAATGACCACCACCTAAATTTAGCCATTTAATCTGTGGCAGAAACCGCCCAAAATAATGTTCGATTTTAGACAGAGTTATTTCCATCGCATAGGAATCGCTCTCACATAAATTATGGGAGAGAAATCCCTCTATTCCCTCTGGCAAAGTCTCGCCTAGGGACTCAGGCATGACCCCAAGGCGAGAAGAAGGTTGACAGGGATTATATAGATCCGTCTTCACGGGTGAATATTGGGGATTAATCCGCAGTCCCACCGAAGGACGTGAAGGGGCGCTCTCGACAACAGCACGAAATCGCTCCCATTGACTAAGTGAGTTAAAAGTCAAATGGGAAGCATTATCTAAAATTGCAGATAAATCTTCATCTCGATATGCTGGCGAATAAACATAAACTTCCTTTCCAAATTCTTCGGCGGCTAACTGGGCTTCCCAAAGAGAACTTGCGGAAGCTCCTTTGAGAGTGTTTTTGAGCAGGGGAAAGCAATGAAAAAGCGCAAAACCTTTGAGGGCAAGCAGCACTTTAACGGGTGCTTCCGCCTGCAATTTTGCAAACACATTCATGTTT
>Ga0316612_1000065_pt1 | contig 42113 bp, 28 predicted proteins | sample MIS2016226_MG_FD_207676 | JGI IMG/M metagenome (GOLD analysis project Ga0316612, IMG submission 207676) | Microbial mat bacterial communities from Middle Island sinkhole, Lake Huron, Michigan, United States - MIS.2016.226 | ecosystem: Environmental > Aquatic > Freshwater > Lake > Sediment... | reverse complement strand
TAATTCTAGCAACATAACTACTTTTTGAATGTTTATTAGCTAATCTAACTTGCATTGTACCATAGGCTATAGCCTATCGCAATGAATAAGCGCGAGCCAAAACTATGGTACAATGCCCAAAATGGACTACATTTCATACCTAAGTGCTAAATTAAGGTCTTCTGACCAACCCCGCCCCTTTCTCAAGTGGGCCGGAGGAAAAACGAAACTTCTTCCGCAACTTCTCCCTCTGCTCCCTTCAGCCCTAAAAACGGGCCAAATCAAGCGTTACGTTGAGCCATTTATTGGGGGCGGAGCGATGTTTTTCTATCTTGCAACGCATTATCAGTTTTCAGAGCTTGTTATTTCTGACGTTAGCAAGGAGCTTATTCTTTGTTACACGATGATTCAACAAAATGTTGAAGAATTATTGCAATATCTTACAGAACTACAAAAATCCTACACTGAAACGACTTCGGAAAAGCGTGAAGAATTGTTTTACGCGATTCGCAGTCGTTTTAATCAGCAAGCTAAACAGCAATGCAAGGTGGAGCGGGTCGCCCAGATGATCTTTCTCAATCATACTTGCTTTAATGGTCTCTTTAGACTCAATTCAAAAGGTGGATTCAATGTGCCATTTGGTAGATACCGCAATCCAAAGATTTTCAATGCAACAAATTTGAGGCTTACGGCAAAATTGCTTCAGAAGACAGAAATTATTTGTGCTGATTTTGAAAAGTCTCTGGCTTTTGCTGATAAAGCTACTTTCTTCTACTTTGATCCACCTTACCGCCCAATTAGCAAGACTTCTGCTTTTACTTCTTACGCAAAGGATGGTTTTAAGGATCAAGATCAAGTACGACTGGCTAAATTGTTCCATAAGCTACACAAACGGGGTGCAAAGCTCATGCTGAGTAACTCTGATCCGCAGAATAATGACCCAAACGATGATTTCTTTGCGAAGTTATACGCAGAATTCAGTTTGATCACTACTGTAAAAGCTGCTAGAGCGATCAATGCGAATGGACAAAAACGCGGAAAAGTCTCTGAATTAGTTATTACAAATTACTTCTCTTAAAATCTCAACCCTTTGTCACCAGCCTTGCTAAACCTTCCCGATCTTTGATCTCAATTTGATGCCGACTCGTGATAATATAGCCCCCCGTTTGCAATTCCCGCAGCGAGCGGCTGACCGTCTCGCGCACGGTTCCCAAAGTAATCGCTACTTCATCCAGCGTCCAGCTACGGTTGATGACCTTCTTTCCAGCGCTTTGGTGAAGGATAAACGCGGCCAACCGACTGGTAACAGAGAGGAAAGAAATTTGATAGACCCTTTGCACCATTTGACGGCAGCGATTGGCTAAAGCTTTGATGATTAAGTCATTAAGTTGCGGCACATGTTGCCGAAGACGGGTAAGAGCTTCCCCCGAAATCACACAAACGGTGGTAGCTTCCAGCGCAATAAAGTGGACAGGGTTGGGGCCTTGGTCAACGGCGGGAACTTCATTGCAAGAATCGCCAGGATAAAGGAGACTCAAAACATGTTCTTGCCCCGTTTCTGAAAAGCGACAGAGCTTCCCGCTCCCTTCAACGAGTAGATGCAGCCCCGCGCATTCTTCCCCTTCCGAGAAAATCATTTCCTTCGCTTTGTAATGCCGAATCAAAACTTCTTGGGCCACAATTTGAAGCAGTACAGGGCTAAGGTCTTGGAAGTAGGGAATGCCTTTGAGCCGCGCAAGGGTTTGAAGATCAAAGGGATTGGGCATCGAAATTCCTCATTATTCTGGGCTTGAAGCCTAAGCTGGATTCTATAAGAATTCTCTAATATGTCAAGAAACGTAACTTTTGTTCTATTCAAATCTCAAAAAAGCTGCTATCCTTTTCTTGAAGCTGGAAGTAAATTTTGAAAGGTACTAGGAATGTTCTGTTATCAATGTCAAGAAACGGTCAATAATAAAAACTGTTCTATCCGTGGCGTGTGCGGGAAGTCGGAAGAAGTTGCGGCCCTGCAAAATACGTTGGTCTTCGTGCTAAAGGGTATCGCGGTTTATGGCGCTAAAGCTCGCGCTTTGGGGATAGTAGACGAGGCAACTGACCTCTTTGTCGCCCAAGCTCTGTTTACCACGGTCACCAACGTCAATTTTGACGCGCAGTTTTTTGTCACCTTCATTCAAGAAGCCCTTACGCGGCGCAATAGCTTGCGGGAGAAGTTCTTGGCCAGCTATCAGGAGAAGAATGGGCAACCCTTTGCCGAACAAGTCCCAGAAGTAGCTACTTGGCAGCCTGCTGAGGAGAACTTTGCGGAGTTTGTAGCCAAAGGAGCGCAGATTGCATTAGGGAAGCAACACCCTTCAGAAGATGAGGATGTGAATTCCCTCCGCGAATTGCTGGTCTATGGCTTGAAAGGTCTAGCGGCCTACACCGAACATGCCTATATGTTAGATCGCCCCAACCCCAAACTTGTAGCCTTTTTGCAAGAAGGTTTGGTCGAGACAGCCCGTAAGGGAGCGACGGTCAGTGACCTTTTAGCAATGGTGCTAAAGTGTGGAGCGCATGGCGTTGAAGCTATGGCTTGGTTGGATCAAGCCCATACAGAGCGGTATGGGCATCCTGAACCGACAATGGTCAACATTGGGGTGCAAGAAGGGCCAGGAATTCTCGTTACGGGTCACGACCTCCGCGATCTGGAAGATCTACTTGTGCAGACTGAAGGAATGGGAATCAACATCTATACCAATGGGGAGATGCTTCCCGCAAATGCCTATCCTACCTTTAAGAAGTATCCGCATCTCGTAGGGAACTATGGGGGCGCGTGGTGGGAGCAGCAGAAGCAATTTGAAAGCTTCAACGGGCCAATTTTGGTGACGACAAACTGCATTCAGAAGCCTACTCGCCACTACGAAGATCGGATTTTTACGACGGGGATGGTCGGTTGGGAAGGTGTCCCTCATATTGCGGAACGAAAGCCAGGGCAAAGGAAAGATTTTAGCCCCTTGATTGCAAAGGCCCGCGAATGCAAAGCTCCGACTTCCCTTGAGACGGGTACAATCCCGATTGGGTTTGCCCATGAAGCTGTCTTAAATGTGGCAGATAAGGTTGTGGAAGCGGTGAAGAGCGGGCAGATTAAGCGTTTCGTGGTGATGGCGGGCTGCGATGGTCATCAGAGTGAGCGAAATTACTACACTGAAGTAGCAGCAGGGTTGCCCAAAGATACGGTCATCCTCACGGCGGGCTGCGCTAAGTTTCGCTATAACAAACTAGGTTTAGGGAATATCAATGGCTTCCCGCGCATCCTCGATGCGGGGCAGTGCAACGATTCCTACTCCCTTGTGGTGATTGCTCAGAAGTTGGCGGAAGCTTTTGGGTTGGAAAGTATCAACGATCTGCCCCTTTCCTATGACATCGCTTGGTATGAGCAGAAAGCTGTGATTGTTTTGCTGGCGCTACTTTCCCTCAACGTCAAGAAGATCCGCCTTGGCCCTACTTTACCCGCTTTCCTTTCCCCCAACGTGGTCAAGGTTTTAGTAGAGCAATTTGATCTGAAACCTATCGGCACGGTGGAAGAGGATTTGAAAGCGATCATGGTTGGGGCTTAATTCTTAAATAACTTCCCTTCCACTTCACTTTGGGCGACCTGGTAGACTGAAAGTCTGCCAGGTCGCACATTCTTCCCCTACTTCAAACCCAAATCCATCTGCTCCTCATCTTCAATCCGCTTCGCTTGTTGCTCTAAAGCATGCCGATACTTTGGCGGCAAAGCTACCTTTCCCCCTTGCAACAATTCAGCTACTGTAAGGATTTGCAAACGGGGATAATCCTCTTCATAAGTATTCGAGCGATAAAAACCTGCACTCAGAGCCTCCTTTAGCATCTCTTGGGTGGGCAATTCAAGGGTAATAAAAACCCCTAACGCCGCCCCTTCCCGCTCCACCGTCCCGCGCAGATCGCGGATGTCTCGCGGCCCTACTTTCCCGCTCTTCACCTGGACAATTCCTGTTTGCGGCTTGGGAGGTCGCCCATCAACAAAGGAAAGGTAGCCATCTATCCCCCGATCACTACCCTTTTTGCCCTCCTTACTCCCTGCTTGGGCCCCATAAGGTAGCGCTTGAATAAGCGAGACCGCCCAGAATTGAAACTGATAAGGGTCATCCTTTGCCAAAACTTTCGCGGCTGCCAGGTCTGTAGGTTCACCCTTGACCACGTAATTGCATTTAGGAAGAAGCCCAAAAATCTCCTGCAAACGACCTTTATGCAGCGCAATGGCCAGGTGCGTAATATCAATCCCAACCCAATTGCGATTGAACTTCTGCGCCGCGACAATCGCTGTCCCGCAGCCGCAGAAAGGGTCAAGAATCCAATCCCCCGCATTGCTACTAGCCTGAATAATCCGCTCTAAAAGGGCTAAAGGTTTCTGGGTTGGGTAGCCAAGCGAATCCTTTGCTTGGGAATTTACGGGCGAAATATCCGACCATACATTTGTAACCACTGCTCCTTCCATCTCATCGAGATACCGCTTGTAAGCAGGTATCTTACCTTTTGGGGGTATCTCAATGCGGCCCTCTACAAGCCATTGTGTTGCTTTACTTTCTGGCATTCGCCAACCATTAGGGGGTGGAGAACAACCTAGAAGGGTATAGAAGTATCCCATACTTCCTCTTGGTTTCACCAGATTATCATATCTAAATCTTCTTCCCTCTTTATCCACATTGGTATAATGTGATTTAACATATTGATCATCATATTGAGTTCGTGGAGTATTCCACACAAATCTACTGGACTTGGTGTAAAAGAAGAGAGTATCACTCACCTTTGCATATCTTTTTGCATCGCTATGGGCACTTGTGCGTTTCCAGACGATCTCGTTGCGAAAGTTCTGGGCCCCAAAAATCGTATCTAAAATCAGCTTCAGATAATGACTGGCCGTGGGATCACAATGCAAATAGAGACTCCCCGTAGGTTTCAAAACGCGGTGAAGCTCTAATAAACGAGGAGTCATCATGACTAAGTAAGCCATCATTTGGTTTGGCCCCAGCAGGTCGTAGAAGGTCTGAAGCAACTTCTGCAAAGGTATAGGGGCCGTCAAGCGGAGGTCTTCAAAAGTAGCTTGAGTCGCCTTATCCCAGTCCCAGGCATCCTTAAAGGCTTGAATCTGGGCCGTGCTTTCCAGACCGCTTTCTTCCTTAAACAACACGTTGTAATCGCGGTTGCTGTTGAAAGGGGGGTCAAGGTAGATAAGATCAATGCTTTCGTCGTTGAGATATTCGCGCAAAATGGGTAGGTTATCACCGTAGAAAAGCGTGTTGGTCGTGAGCGGTTTGGGCATCGGGTTAGCCTTCATTAAGGTAGAAGTAAGTCAATTTAGGCGGAATTATACCATACTTTCTTCTGCTAGAATTAAATCTCCTTTGACCAGATAGTCGCGCTGTGAGAGAATTTGGAACGTATCCCATAAGCGGTTCTTCTGAAGGGTACTTGTAAGATAATTGTTGTCTATCCCAACCCAATTGCGATTGAACTTCTGCGCCGCGACAATCGCCGTCCCGCAGCCGCAGAAGGGGTCAAGAATCCAATCCCCCGCATTGCTACTGGCTTGAATGATTCGCTCTAAAAGGGCTAAAGGTTTCTGGGTTGGGTAGCCGAGGCGTTCTTTGGCAACGGGATTTATCGGAGGTAGATCGGTCCATATATTTTGCAGAGGAACTCCAGGCATCTCATCCGCATACTTGATGAGAGTTGGCGTTCCATACTTTGTATAACGCAACAAACCTTGTTGCTCATACTCTGCCATCTTTTCCTTTGATATAGCCCACGTTCTCGTTTTAGCAGGCAGCTTACCTTTCCATTCATAAATTAGCGTTGGGCTACCTTCACCGTGGCGAGGGGCATCAAGGGGCATTGTACGGTAAAACCGTCCCTGTGAATCCTTCTTAAAGTGACTGCGATAGTATTCATCTCTGTAAGGAGTATATTGAGGATTCCAAACTACGTTTGCCGTTTTGCCATAGTAGAGCAAAATATCAGCAATATGGCCATATCGCTTCGGATCATTGTGGGCATTGGCCCTTTTCCAAGTAATCTCGGATCTGAAATTCGCTACTCCAAAGATTGTATCCATTATAATCTTGAGATAATGACTCGCGGTAGGATCGCAGTGCAAGTAAAGGCTCCCCGTAGGTTTCAAAACGCGGTGAAGCTCTAATAAGCGCGTGGTCATCATTACTAAGTAGGCCGTCATTTGGTTTGGCCCCAGCAGGTCGTAGAAGGTCTGAATCAGCTTCTGGACAGGTATAGGGGCCGTCAAGCGGAGGTCTTCAAAAGTAGCTTGAGTCGCCTTATCCCAGTCCCAGGTATCCTTAAAGGCTTGAATCTGGGCCGTGCTTTCCAGACCGCTTTCTTCCTTAAACAGCACGTTGTAATCGCGGTTGCTGTTGAAAGGGGGGTCAAGGTAGATAAGATCAATGCTTTCGTCGTTGAGATATTCGCGCAAAATGGGTAGGTTATCACCGTAGAAAAGCGTGTTGGTCGTGAGCGGTTTGGGCATCGGGTTAGCCTTCGTTAAGGTAGAAGTAAGTCAATTTAGCAGAAATTATACCATACTTTTCTAGCGCAACTTTTGGTTCTGAGAAATGGGCAAGGTCGGCGAAAGAGCAGGCAGCGGGGTAGGCAAGGTCAAGGTTGGGGTAAGAAGGGTTGTGGTTGAAGTTAGCGGCTCCCGCAAAGCTAAGGTTGGGGGCAAAAGACCCAAATCGCGGCGCAATTGTTGCTCATAAATGTGACCTAATGGCAACATAAAGACCCCTTTCTTACTTTCCCAAGCTAACATCGCCCGTTCGGTCAGCAGACAAATATAACCTTCCCTCGGATTTTCAGTAACTTGCGGATAAGGTAGGCCCCGTAAGACATCCTTTTCCATTGCGGCCTGGGAAAGCCAGAACTCTGCACCAATCACCTTGCCAAAAGCATGGTGAAAGGTTGCTTCAGAAGGGAAGGTTTCGTTAATCCAAAAGCGAAAGGCCTGCGGTAAAGCAAACTCAGCCCAGGGCCGAATGAAATCAGGTTGTAAGATGCCACCTTTGGTCAAATCCGTACCCATCTGCGTCCCAAGTAAGGCCAAGGTAACAGCTTGCGTGCCGATGCGTTCGTAATGAACGTAGGTTCCAGGGACAATTACTTTCTCGCCCTCTCCTGACCTGAAGGGGGCCCCGATTACTTCTCCCCACTGCGGATAAGTAGGCCCCCACCACTGCCGCGCCGCAAAAAGGTAGCGCCCCCCTAAAGGAGTAGCTACGTAAGGTTGACCCTTCTGCGCCAATTGGAACCGCTGCTGTTGCACGAGGTTTTCGGCTCCCCGCGTAACCAAAATGACATGATTGAACCCCCGTAAGTTATAAGCTAACTTTTCCAACGAAATCGCATAGGGATAACCAACTAAACCATCAAGAATAATAACTTTTCCTGGTTGATCAGGCGTAGTTATTGCGGCAACCTCATGATAGGGATAGAGGAGGCTGACTGTTTCCTTCGTTTCAGCTACCTTTAGGCTGCGAGCTTGCGGATTGTAGGCGCTGGGTGTAATCCAAAGGTGGGCAAAAGTCTGCTTTGGGTCAGCCGCCAGACGGTCATAAATCGCTTGGGCAAAGTTGCGGTCAGTGCCATGCGGCGACGCAACGAGGTGAACCGTTTGATAGCCCAAAGCTTCGTAAACCCCGACGAAAGCTTCTGGGGCTGCCCCCAGGTTATTGAGCGTGAAGGGGCGATCTGAGCCATTTGGCCCCAAAAGCGTATAGAAACATTCTTTATAATCTCGTGCTTTCTGGGGAACAAGAGCCCTGATTTGCCAATAAGCCTTTTCGCCATGGCCCCCAAGCGCCTGAATGCCATTACTTGCAGCTATGTAATCACAATTACTATCATTCCCTTGCCTTCGAAGGCTCTGATTTGTAAATTGTTGCTTCTTAGGCGCAAATTGATAGCGTTTAGGTCGAAAATCTTGACCATAGATTGCCGAAAACTTTGCATTCTGCGTAATTGGAAAGGTATTTGTCCAGGAAGCATCAGTTTCAAAGAGCTTTTCTTGAGCGAAAACCTTTCGTTCGCTCCCCAAAGGCGAATTTCCAACTTTAGCGCCTGCGAGAGCGAAAGAAATGAGGAGCAGCAAAAGACTGAACCCACCGCTTAACAAAGCCTTAGATCGAGTTTTGGTACTTAATCGTAAAGAATCCATAGAAAACCCCTTGTGCGAGACTTAAATTACTGCTGTTCTATTAGTAGCAAAAAGAGCTTCCTTTTTTTGTGTAGCTTTTGCACCCAAAGCCATAAACTAAACGTCTTAAATCAAGGAATCCAGTTTAGCTCCCTAAAGAGGAGGTCTCTCTATGTCTAGGTCGATTCAGTTCCTTGGCTCCTTAACCGCAGTTTTGTTGCTTCTGTTGGGGCTGCCGAGTGCGACGCAAGCGCAGGCTCCGAGTACCACGGCACGGGTGACGCAGGTTGATACAAGCCGTTATCCCGATGTAACTTTGTACGTTGCAGTGTTGGATGCCACTAATAAACCACGTTCAGGCTTGAAGCAGAGCGATTTTGGGGTTATTGAAGATGGCAAAGACGTTAAAATTACTGATTTCGTCGGCGGAGGTCACGTTCAAATCAATACGGCGTTGGCCATAGACCGTTCTGGAAGTATGGAAAGTGATAATAAATTAGATTCTGCTAAAGAAGCTGCTCAGACCTTCACCGCCCAAATGCAGGCCAACGACCAAACCACAATCATTCCTTTTGAGTCGATTCTTGATCTGAATTTCCCCTTTAGCAGCGATAAAGGGCGAATCACTGCGGCCATAGACAATATATCCACCGATAATAGCACAGGGACTGCAATTTATGATGCGGTTGTGGCGGGGGTGAATAAACTGAAAGATATAGAAGGGCGCAGATTTCTGGTCGTTCTTACCGATGGACAAGATAATCGCAGTCGGAATAATGCTGAAAAAGCCATCACTTACGCTAATAAGTATAATCAACCTGTCTATACGGTTGGTTTTGGCCGCCAAAATGCCCCAGGTGATGATTGGATTAACGAAAGAGTTTTGCGCCAAGTTGCCGACCAGACGGGGGGCGAATACTTCTACGCCCCCGACAGAAGCGAATTGGTGGCCCTTTATGACCGTTTAGCAGGCAGCTTGCATGCTGAATATCGGCTGACCTACCGTAGCCCGCGCCCGAACTACGACGGGACAAAGCGCGATCTTCGCGTGAGTGTTGAAGGTCTAACTTCGGCGGGAAGCTACGTGGAAGAGCATCTAATCAATGTTCATTCTAGTACTCCTGTTGGTTTAGCCTTGCTCTTACCGCTGCTTGCCTTACTGGTCTTCCCTACTTTGCTGCGATTTTGGGGCCGCAAGTTGCCCAAAGGCCCCCAAACTTTAGTAGCTCAAGAAACAAAATTGGTTCCTCAAGTGCAACCCCTTCCCCCAAAAGCTGCTTCTCCCTTGCAGCCAGCTTCGCCAAATGTGACTGATACCGTATGTACCAAATGTGGCAAAGCTTTACGAACGGGAGCCCGTTTTTGTAATGGTTGTGGAGCCAAACAGACCCTTTAGCACTTACACTTACTGAGGAAGGTAATGAATAAACGACTCCAAATCTACTATCACGCGATCTTTGGGGCCTTGGGTGGGCTGGTGGGTTGGTGGACGATGGGTACTTTGGCCACCCAAACTTGGAATATCTGGCTATCCTCGGCCTTGATTGGCGCAGGTTTAGGCCTAAGTATTGGAGGGTTGGTCGCTGCCGCAGATGGGGCGATGATCAAACGGGTTCCCCTGCGGGCCCTACGGGATGGGATTTATGGGGCTTTTGCAGGAGCTTTGGCAGGCTCGCTTGGCCTTCTCCTTGCGGAAGGGTTCTTCCTTCTGTTGCATGGCGGTTTTAGCGGACGTACTTTGGGCTGGATGTTGCTAGGGTTGACGGTTGGGCTAAGTGATTTGGCCGTCAGCCGTCGCATCCAACGGACAACGTATGCAGCTTTAGGCGGTCTAGCAGGAGGCCTAATTGGGGGCCTTGTCTATGAAGGTCTGACGCGACTTTTCCTGGCCCAAAGTGGGGAAATCCAAATTTTGGTCGGAGGGTTAGGCTTAGTAATCGTTGGCGCTTGCATCGGGGGCTTAATTCCCTTGGCTCGCCAGGTCTTTTCCAAAGCTGAGTTGCACGTTCGCGCTGGGAAGCAAACGGGGTTGGTGCGGGAAGTAACAGAAAGCGCCTCCCTTGGCCGCTACGACGGAAATGACCTTTACCTTCCTGACAAGGGAATCTCTTGGCGGCACGCCGAGATTAAACAGACTAAGGAAGGTTTTATCTTGGAGGTTTTAGCCGAAGCTGAAGCGGGAGTTTGGCTTGGCACAAATCAGGTCGCGCCAGGTCAGAAGCTCTTGATCAACAGTGGTGACCAGCTAAAGATCGGCGACGCTTTAGTCGAATTTATCGGGCGTTAGCGCCTGATTGACGGTTTAACGGCGGTTGTGCTATACTCTTTAGGAAGAAAGATAAATCTTTTCTTTCTAAAACCTTATTCTTCTCTAGCCAACCGCCGAGGAAACTTCCATGGTTCTCCCATCTGATTCGCCTGAAATTTTGAACCCAACCTCCCTTCATTGGGCTATTTTCTGGCTGGCAACCTCTGTTTTTGGGGTGGTGCAAACCCTTTTAGTTGCTTCGGCGCTGCGACTCTGGCATCAGTTTAGGCAAAAACAGCCAGGCAATGCGATTTTAGAGCTTATTTGGATTACTGCGCCTGGCCTTTTGACAACAAGCATTCTTTTCGCTGTCTTCCAAACGCTCCTTAATCCTCAACAAGCCTTCATCAAACCCCTAAATCCTTCAAACTTTATTCATTGGCCTCTTTTAATCTCTTCAACTGAGCAACTTCTTTCTGCCTTTACTACAAAAGCGCATTTTCCTTCGCAAGTTCTTGGTTTGGCCTTCACGGGAATCATTTGGCAATTTTGGCAAACTCGCCAAGAATCACGTTTAACAGATGCTCCAGAAGAAAATTTGCCCAAAAAACTAGCTTTAATCCTTGATTATCTGAGTTTGACCAAACCAAAAGTGGTTTTAGCTTTGCTCTTTACGACGCTAGGGGCTATGTTTGTTGGCAATCGGGGCGCACCTCCTTTCAGCCTGATTTGCTGGACGCTGCTCGGCGGTTACTTGGCAGCGGGTGGAGCCAGCGCGATCAATTGTGCTTTAGACCACAAACTTGACTGCCTGATGCAACGCACAAAGAAGCGCCCTGTGCCAAGGGGCCGAATCTCGCCCAAAAGAGCTTTGTGGTTTGGCATTGGGCTAATCTTCAGCGCTTATCTGCTTTTGACGACTTTCACCACGCTTCTGGCCGCTCTTTTAGCAATGTTAGGCGTTGTTTACTATTCTTTGGTTTACACGCGTTGGCTTAAACTTAACACCTGGCAAAACATCGTAATCGGTGGTGGCGCAGGCGCAATTCCAACTTTGGTTGGTTGGGCCGCCGTAACAGGTAAGCTCCAATTGCCCGCCATGATCCTCTTTATCCTCGTTTTTTATTGGACTCCACCTCATTTTTGGGCTTTAGCTCTGCTGAAACAAGCTGATTATGCTTGCGCTGGCGTGCCAATGCTTCCAATCATTGCAGGTGAAAAAGAGGCTCGCTGGCAGATTTTACTCTATTCAATCTTAATGGTCTGCTTATCATTTCTTTTAACTCCGCTTCAAGGCGCAGGCTTACTCTATTTGGCTTTAGCCTTAGGGAGCGGAACGCTTTTTATCATCTTTGCTTGGCAAGTCTGGGCCTCGGAAACCCAAAGAAAGGTTTGGCAACTTTATAGCTATTCGATGTTTTATATTGCTTTCCTCTTTAGCGCAATGATTCTCGATAGAACAATGGGCTATTGAGTGCTGAAATTACGTTTCCAAGCCCCTAAATTGAGCTATTCGCATTTCTTTGCAACTTATGGTACAATCCCTTGCAAATCTGAATTTCGCATCTGTATCTACTTGACTTTAAGGAAAAGCTAATGCCAAACATAGATCAAGATCAAAAGGTAGAAGAATCGCTGGCGCAACCGCTCTTTACTCTTAGTGAGGCGGCGGCCCAGCGTCTCCTTACCATTCGCCAAGAAAAAGCCCTGGAAGAAGCCTATGCGCTGCGGGTTTTCGTCTCTGGGATGGGTTGTAAGGGGCCGCAATATGGCATGACCTTTGATGCTGAAATCGGCGAAGCCGATACCGAATTCAGTGCTTATGGGCTACGGGTTTTGATTGATCCCGTAAGTGCCAATTATTTGCAAGGTGCAACGTTAGATCATCTTCTTACCCCACAAGGAAGTGCTTTTAAGATTGATAATCCAAATTTTGCGGGCTGTGGTTGTGGCGATGGAACCGAAAAGCAAGATGCTTGTGGCTGCGAGGGCGGTTGTGGCTAAAGCTGGCCCCGAATAAAGGACTTTGGCAAAACTGAGTAATTGACTGTTTCCCCTGTTATTCCACAATTTTATCTTCTCAATGCTTGAAACTTGCTTTTCTAAGAACCTTTTTCTCCTTCATCCCCTAGCTTTTGTCGGATTTGGCTTAGGCCAGCCTTGTTAGAATTTCGTGAATTGAAATTCTTCATGGTTTGGCCTGAGTGAAAGCCTTTTGGGCTACAAAACTTGGGCTTAGTCTTCAATTTGCCTGAGTTTTCAGGCCAAGAATCAGTGTCTTTGGGTCTCTAACTTGGCTTTGTGGCCCTTGCGCTGCTGCAAAGTTAGAGCAAGATGTAATGAGGTAGTATGACTCGTTTCCTTCTCCGTCTCCGCAATCTTGCTTTTTTAGGCATGGTTGTGCTAGTGATCCTGGGTAATAACTTTGCGGCCCAGCCCGTGGCCGCCGCAGGTTTACCGTGGCAAAACAAAGATTCGCCCTTTGGGGTGGTCGCGGCGCTGGGCAATCGCATTCGTTCGGATGAAATGGGCACAGCCGTCAAATTGATGAAAGAAGCGGGGGTGCAATGGCAGCGGGAAGAGATTTTCTGGCACGAAGTTCAACAACGCCCCCGTGGCCCCTTTCGTTGGACAGGTGATGAAAACGGTTTTTACAACTATGACAAAGCGATTAGCACCCAAGTAGCCGCAGGCATTAATGTTTTAGGGCTGTTGGATTATGGGCCCGCGTGGTATAAAGGCCGCAATCCTCCCGTTGACGCTTGGGTTCAAGATTGGGGAGATTTTGTCTATGCTACGGTAGCCCATTATGGCCGCGATTTAGGCTGGATTAAGTACTGGGAATTGTGGAATGAGCCTAATCTGGCCAAATTTGGCTATGAATCGGGGCTTTATCGAGTCGAGGATTTTGTGCGGATTCTCGCCGTGGGGCAAGCTGCTGCTCGCGCTGCCGACCCCGAAGCCAAAATCATAATGGGCGGGCTTTCAGGCGGCATTTTAGGCAATGGCGACTCCGTCAACAATTATGAATATCTCAACTATTTAGAACAAGTTGCCCAGGCGGGCGGGTGGAATTATGTAGACATTATCGCGGTCCACCCTTATCACCCCCAAGCCCCCGAAGGCTTGATTGGGCGCGAAAATCGGATGGCTAGTTTACGTACTGAATTTACTAAAATAGATGAACTTTTGCTTCGTTATGGCGCAAAACCAATTTGGATTACTGAATTAGGCTGGTTTGTCAATCATCAGTGGCCCGGTGTAGACGCTGATACCCAAGCCTTTTACCTTGTACGGACATATTTATTGGCGATAACTCACCCAAGTATTGAAAAAGTCTTTTGGTATGATTTTCGCAACGATACTTGGCCCCAAGCACCCTACGATAACCCAGCTTATAGCGATGATGAAGCTGAATTTCATTATGGCTTACTCCGTAGAAGTTTTCCGCTTGACTCAAATCAAGCCGATCTGCGGAAACCCTCGTTTATTGCCTATCGGGCTTTAACGCAAATGTTGGGGGGCCTCTTTTCCCAACAGGTGATCGCCGATGGGGATAAGCCTGAATGGCCAGGGGTCTATTGGTATCGGTTTGCCAATGCCGAACGCCGCGTTGATGTGCTTTGGCGCACAGGCGATGTTTGGCCCGATCTGGTGAGCCAGTGCAATTGTCGGGAAGCGCTAATTCGCAATTGGAATGGCGAAGTGAATCGGCTTCTCTATTCTGATGGCACAAATGTTACTTTGCGCTTAGAAGCGACAGGTGCACCACTCTACGTAGAATATGATCCACCTGTGGCCAAAGATGCCATGCGGTTTGATGTAACTAACCATACGCTGCGCGGAGCTTTGTACAATTATTGGGTTAGTAATGGTGGAATTGAACGGTTTGGTTATCCCATAACCGAAGAAATCATTGAGCCAGAAGCGGGAACAGGTATTCCACGAGTTGTTCAATACTTTGACCGAGTCCGGTTTGAGCATCATCCCGAATTGAGCGGCACAAAATATGAAGTCAAACTCAATTTGCTGGGCGATGCAGCCTTGCGGAAAAAAGGGATTGATTGGCAAACCATGCCCAAAGTAGAATCTGCTCCCCCAGACTGTTTTCTTTTCAAAGAGACAGGCCATAGCGTTTGTGCGCCATTTCGCCAAGTTTGGGAACGTTATGGTGGCATTCCAACGATGGGTTATCCCTTAACTGAGGCTTTTGAATGGAAACAAACCGAAACTGATAGCCCGCGCATCGTGCAATACTTCCAACGGGCCCGTTTAGAAATCGCGCCTGAAGATGGTAACGCCCCCGAAAAAGTGAAATTTGGGCTACTGGTGCGCGAAATGATGACTTCTTGGGGGGGCATGTGGAACAATTAAACAATTAGAGGAAGTGCTTTGATGGTTGCTGATTTTGGCCAACAAACCACCCCAAAAGAGCAACGCGCCGCCGAAACTTGTAAATTGCACCCGCAGACGATGTGCCCCGCTTTTGGGGCCCTGCGGGTGCTAACGCGGCTTGAAGGGGTGCAGACCGTGCTGATTTCGGATACGGGCTGCTTTTATGGGCTAAGTTTTGTCGCTCATTTCTATGCGGCCCGCAAGAGTATTCTCGCGCCAGCATTGGGTACGGCTGAGTTATCCAGTGGTAAAGTTCAGGAAGCAGCGTTGGCTGCAATTGAGGAAGCCGCAAAAGCTCCCAATGCAACTCTAATTGCGGTCTTATCACTTTGTGTCGCTGAGACCGCAGGGCTGGCTGTCGAATTATTGCCCAAAGAAGTTGCGGGCATCCCTGTTATTTGCATTCGGGTCCCTGCTTATATGATTCATTCGCATCCCGAAGCTAAAGATATTGCTCTAGCTACCCTGCTCAAGCGGTTTGTTCAGACAGAGAAAACTTCACAGGAAAAGACGCTCGTCCTGCTTGGCGAGGTTTTCCCTGCTGATCCGCTCATTATTGATAGTTTGCTTCGCACAATTGGCGCACGAGTTTTAGTTACATTGCCAGGGCGTTCGCTCGACGAGTTGCATTTAGCGGAGCAAGGCGCGGCGGTAGCCGCTTTGCACCCCTTCTACCGCGACAGTTTAGCTTATTTGAACGAACGTGGCATGGCGGTGATTGGCGGTGCGCCGATTGGAGCCGAAGGAACCGCGAACTGGTTGCGGGCAGTGGGCGTGGCACTCGATTTAGATGAGGAAACGGTGGAGCAGGTGGTGGCGCAGGAAGAGCAGAAAGCACGGGGCTTTTTGGCTTCCCAACCGCTTAAAGGCGCGACAATTTTCGTTTCGGGCTACGAAGGCAACGAATTACTCTATGCTCGTTTGCTAATTGAGGGCGGAGCGCATGTCCCTTATGTTAGTACGAGTATTGGGCAAAGCCTTCTTACTGCTGCCGATGAAACTTGGCTTCGCGCTCATGGCACGAAAGAGATTATCTACCGCAAATCTTTAGAAGATGATAAAAAAGCCTTAGATAAATGGCCTTTTGACTTAGTGATTGGTACGACTTCGCTCGTGGCTTTAACGAAAGAGCAGGGTATCCCCTCGGTTTATTACACAAATGTCCTTAGCGTGCGGCCTCTTTTCCTCGTTGCGGGGATGATTGCCAACATTATGATGGTGCGCGATTTGTTGAATCGCAAACCGATCTATCAACAGATGGTTTCGTTTTTCGCAGCCTAAACCTCAAGGGAAATTATGCAACTCATTCGTGATATTCCAAGTAGTAGCTCTTTTTGGGGAGCAACATGGGTTTTTGGTTGTTTTCCTGATCTGCATATCATTGGTGATGCGCCGATTGGCTGCTATAACTTATTGGGCGTAGCCGTTACAAATTACACGGACGCTCTACCTCACTTGGCAAATTTTACTCCGACGAGCATTAGCCAGCAGGATGTTATCAATGGCACAACTCAAACGCTGAAAAAGACCTTTGAAAACCTCCTTAGTCTGGGTTATCTTGAAAATAAGCGTTTAATTGTCTTGAGTTCAGCAGAAAGTGAGATGATCGGCGCGAATCATGCTCAATATCTCGTAACTCTCGACCCCCAAGCCCGTTTCTTTTGGAGTCAGTCGCTGGAGCAGGATGAATGGGTTGGCCGCGAGCGAGCCTTACTCTTTTTGTGGGAAGAATATGGCAAACCGTTTGTTTCTGCAAAAAAAGTTGAGGCCAAAAAGGTCAATATCATTGGGCCTTCGTTAGGTTGTTTTAATTCCTCTGCTGATTTGCACGAAATCAAACGCTTAATTACGGGGATTGGCGGTGAAATAAACTTAGTCTATCCCTACGAAGCAAAGCTTGCTGAGACTCCCCAGCTTGCTGAAGCGGCAGCTAATATCGTTCTCTATCGTGAATTTGGCGAGGAATTAGCTAAAGTTCTTGGGCAACCCTATCTTTTTGCACCTTTTGGCCTAAAGGATACGACGGCTTTTCTCCAGGAATTGGGCAAAATTCTCAATTTACCTGCCGAAAACGTTGAGGCTTTCATTGCCCAAGAGAAGCGGACTACGTTGCAACCAGTTTGGGATTTGTGGCTTGGCCCGCAAAGCGATTGGTTTGCTACGATAGATTGTGCAATTGTTGCCAGTCGTAGCTATGTTGATGGTCTGAAGCGTTTTCTCGGCGAAGAGTTAGGAATGAAAGTCGTTTGGGCTGCTGGGCGACCTCACCGCGCAGATGAGCCTGACACTTTAGAAATCCGCGCTAAACTGCACGAAAAAGCCCCGACCTTTGTCTTTGGCAGTATCAATGAGAAGATCTATCTCGCTGAAGCTAATGCAAAAGGCACGTTTCACATTCCTGCTGCTTTCCCTGGCCCAATTGTGCGCCGCACGACGGGCACACCATTTATGGGTTTCGCTGGAACAGCCCATTTGATGCAAGAAATTATCAATCGGTTGTATGAAACCGTTTTTAATTTCCTCCCAATCGAGACTATAAGCTCTCCTTCACCTACTGGAATGCCTCCTGGCGCAGGAAAGCCACCTGTAAATATGCAAACTATGCCTTGGACAAAGGAAGCTACTGAGCGTTTGCAGCAAGAAGTAGAAAATGTGCCTTATCTTTCGCGGATTAGTGCCAGCCAGACTTGGCGACAAGCAGCGGAAACAGTGGCTCGCGCACAAGGATCAGCGAATATCACTTTGGAAATCGTCGAAATTGCGCTTAAAGCGAAGTAATAAAAAATGATTCTCCCCGAATACGAAGCCGAACTCGTTGATCTTGCCGTAAGCTACGGTCAGCCTCACCGCGAAATAGCGACTTTACCCAGCGCTAAACTCTTTAATCCCTTAACCAAAGCAGACCGAATTGGTGAAGTCTGTATGGTGGTGCAACGCCCAACTGGGCAACTGCTCACGGCCCGTAAAACCTTCTATCCGCCAGAAGCCTATCGTTTGCTAACAGGTGGAATCTCGCATGGCGAAGCAATCAAAGCGGCTTTATTGCGCGAAACTTACGAAGAAACAGGTTTGGAAGTTGTTATTCAACGCTTTCTTGCGGTAATTGAGTATCAACTTGCTTCTCCCTATTTTACGCCTGTGCAATTTACCACTTTTGCTTTTTTGCTGGCTGAAAAGGGCGGCAATCTGGAATGCTTAGATGAGCATGAGAAACATGCAGGTTTTCGAGAGATATGGCCCGCAGAATTAACCAAAATCGCTAATTTTCTGGAGCATATCACCGAAGATAGCGGTTCTGAAATCAATCAAGGCCGTTGGCGCGACTGGGGAATCTTTCGGGCTGTTACGCATCGTGTAGTTTATGCAGCCTTGAACGAAGAAATCCCCTGACCTTAATTGCTATTTATGAATTAGAAGTGCCCGTAATCCTCATCTCAGCATCTCTATCTTGTTAAACCACACGAGGCCTTTGCGGTCTGAAAGATCGCAAAGGCCTCTTCACTTTTGGGCATTATTGCAGAGGTTTACAAACAGAAAATGTTTAACACGACTCAGGACTTGTCCGCCGAGCAAAGTGCTTTAAGGCAAATAGAATCTCTTGACACACAGTTATCACAGCATTTCAAGGAAAAGTTTTGTCTTCAATCTGCATTTACACGGCCCATCGTGAGCTTTCAAGCGAATAAGACAAGACCAATCTATCGTTGGTATAAGTATAAAGAGGCGTTTTCAGCTTCATTGGTTGAATATCTCTTTCAAAAATATGAAATTCCTAAAGGTAAAATTTTAGACCCCTTTGCAGGGAGCGGAACTTCGCTCTTTGCCACAAGTGCATTAGGTTTTCAAGCCGAAGGAATAGAATTACTCCCCATAGGACAACAGCTAATCACGGTAAAGAAATTTCTGGAGGCAGAATTAACAGCGAAAGAGATTCAAAAGCTAGAAGATTGGGCAAGATTCTGCTTTTGGGAGCAAACAAAAATTAAAATCCCGCTCAATGAACTGCGAATTACGCAGGGAGCCTATCCTGAAGAAACGAAAGTGGCAATTGAGCAATATCTCGGTGCTGCTCAACAAAATGATCCGCAGATTCAAGCTATTTTGCAATTTGTTTTGTTGTGTGTGTTAGAAACCGTGAGTTATACGCGCAAAGATGGGCAATATCTCCGCTGGGATTATCGTTCGGGCCGAAAGCAAGGCAAAAAGCCTTTTAATAAAGGAGTGATTTTATCCTTCGCGCAAGCCATCAGAGCTAAAATGGCTGAAATAAACACAGATTTGACAGCTTCTGCGAAGCAAACTCAAATGGGACTTTTTTGTCCCGAAAGTACTCAGAATAAAATAGAACTTTATCCAGGCTCATGCCTCAAAATCTTGCCAATGCTGCCAGCAGATAGCTATGAAGCTATAATTACTTCGCCCCCCTACTGCAATCGCTACGATTACACACGCACTTATGCCTTAGAATTAGCTTTAATGGGCATAGATGAAAAGACATTGACTCGCTTGCGCCAAGAAATGTTAAGTTGCACTGTGGAAAATCGGGCAAAGGATTTGTTGGCGCTCAACCCGCAATGGCTAACGGCAATCACGGCTGCTGCTGAACAAAATTTGCTTCAAGCAATTCTGAGTTATTTGGAAAGCCAAAAAGCCCAGGGGCTTCTGAATAATAATGGGATTCCGAGGATGGTCAGAGGGTATTTCTACGAAATGGCATGTGTGCTTGCTGAATGTGCAAGGGTTTTGAAACCTAATTCTTTTCTTTTCATGGTTAATGATAATGTACGTTATGCGGGAGCAAGCATTTCCGTAGATCTGATTCTCGCTGATCTCGCTGAAAAACTTGGTTTTGAAATTGACAATATCTTTGTTTTGCCTAATGGTAAAGGCAATAGCAGCCAACAAATGGGAGAATATGGTCGGGAGAAGTTGCGAAAATGCGTTTATGTCTGGAGGAAAAGGTGAAAGAAAACCATCCCTATCTAAAGCACCTTACAACAAGTGCGGATTTAGTAACAACCTATGAAGCTACACGGGCAGGTTTTGTCGCCCTAGCTCTTGAGAAAAATCGTCGGGCTACCCCTTATGTTGCTGAAGCAAAAGCTCTTCAAGAAGCAGCAGCTCAAGCAAAAAGCCCAATTGATCTCCTGAAAATTAAGGGGATTGAAGCAGGTTTGCTGACAGCCGCAGGCTTATCAGATAAATCACTATCTCATCTCTTGCCCGAAGATAAAACTGAAGCAATAAATCAGCTTATCAAGAATTTTCTTGAGCCAGCAGGCACTGATTTTATTGAAGAATTAGTTTTTAGATTCTTACTCACTCGAGGAGATACGCTTGGTGGCTCAATGCGAAACGTCGGTGGGGCATTAGCTCAAAGGAAATTGTCCCGTGCAATCATCTCAACTCTCAGAATCGCAGGAATCCAATATCGCTGGCAACACGCAAAAACTAGAAAATGGGTAGAAATGATGGAAGATGATTCTGCTGTTGAGATAGCTTTGCGCGGATTAAGCTGGCAAAATGAAGATGAAAATCGCACTTTGATCTACAATTTGACAGTTCCCTTGCTCAAAAACAATGTAGACTTGTGTTTATTCAATCTTTCGCCTGCTGAATTGGAAACAACACAATATAAATCTGCCCAATCATACATTGCTCTCGGTGAAATCAAGGGCGGAGTAGATCCAGCAGGTGCAGATGAACATTGGAAAACAGCACGAACTGCTCTTGGTCGCATTCATAAAGCATTTTCCGCGACAGGAGAGTCGCCCTACACATTCTTTGTGGGGGCTGCAATAGAGAAAAGGATGGCAAGCGAAATTTGGGAACTTTTAGAAAAAGGTATTCTCACCAATGTCGCTAATCTTAATGTTTCGAGCCAGACTGCATCAATCTGTCGTTGGCTCTGTTTGCTTTAAGCAAATGCTTTTTAGCTTTTACAACTAAATTTCTAACCTTTCCTTGGTCTTGCATTATTGCAATAGCGATGAGTCAAGCGAGCATTTTCTGGAATAGTCTTTCCACCTTGCCAGTATTGCTCAATATGGTCAATGGCAGCATCATCAAGCCCTGAAATAGCCTGATTGCAGATAGCACATGTAGGATTTTGATCAAAGAGTTGCTGTTTTAATTGACGCGAAAAACAGCGTGGCTGAGAAACATGAGGTTGAAGAATATTATCTACGAGCCTTCGAGTAAGGTTGAATCTATCTTTTACTCTCTTTCGTTGGCTTGTACCCATATGAATGGCAGCAATAAAATCTTGATTAGAAGTCATCAAGTCAATAAATCCCTCGCGGATAGCATCCAAAACAGGATGGATTTGACTTTTATCTTGTGTGCCAAAGACACCCATCTGCACATCATAAATCGAAAAATTAAACCCACTGGACCAATCTCCCTTTGGGTTTCTTGAATCAGTACCTCTTGTATAGCTCTTAAAGGCATTTTCCCCAAACAGAGACTTGACAATTTGCAGCGCATTTCTGAAAGCTTTGCGTAAAGCATCAGCATCTTTTTGGGAAATACGTTGGTATATCCCCATATCCTCGTTGAAAAAGCTCTTCATCGAAGCTTTATAGTGATCATAGTGCTTGTGATAAAATGCTGCAAAGCGCAAGACAAGCTCAACATCCTGCATTCTTTTCGGAACTTCCTTAAACCCTAACAGCTTTCTAAATTCCTCGTCAGCAGCAAGTTCTTTGAGCAAAGACATATAGCTTCCACGATAGAGGCAATTCCTTAGTTCCATTTCGTTGAGCGAAACAGCACCCGTATTCAGACGTTCAAACAGATCAAATTTCAAATCAGGGTCAGAATCACTGAGAATCGTGATAACACGAATAGCATAATACTGAATTGCATCTTGTAGTCTTTGCTCAAGCTCTGAAAAGAGCTTTTTATTCAGATTTGCGTAAGCTGTTAAGCCTACAAGTGCAAATTTACTATCAATAAAATTAAAAAGTGAGGTTAAACGTTGTTGGCCATCAATGACTAACTCTTTACCATCACGTTCTTGAGCGAGATAGACAATAGGCAAGGGAACTTTGAGCAAAACAGACTCAATAAGTTTACTTGCCTTTTTGTCATCCCAGACATACTGTCGTTGGAAATCAGGCTGAAGAATAAGGGTCCCTCTTTTTTGCTTTTTATGCAGGGAATCAATTTCTGGGTCAGCCGAAGATGTACGAATAGTTCGCCCTTCTGCAAGCGGCTCATACTCTTCGTCAATATCGTCATCATTCGCATCATTCTGGTCATCATCTACAAACTCTTTGTCGTCGTAATCCATAGTTTACATCTCCTTAAAAATAGGTTAGTGCCAAAGGCTTTAGCCTTTGGCCCAAAGGCTAAAGCCATCGGATTCCAGTTGCCAAAAACCCCCCAAAGGACACTACCATTATAAGACTACCAAAATAGTATTCTACCAGGCCTTTGCGGTTTTGTAAAACCGCAAAGGCCTCCATGCAAAACCAGATCTATCTAAAAACCTCGACAACCCTCCCTGTTTTAATCTCAACGTGGTAAGTAATCCTGCGCCACCGCATAATAAGCAGCCCATTTTTGACACGTAAAAGGGTTTGGAGTAAAACTAACGCCGCGCAAAGATAGGCAAAAGGAGTCATAAGAAGCCAAAGCGGAAGGCGATAGTTGAGGTCGCCAGGCGCGAGATTGGCAGGATTGATCGGGATGCTGCGATAAAGCAAGTAACCACTTAGGATTAAACCAAGAAAGAAAGCGAGGCTTGCGCTCAGAGCGAGACTGTTCTGCGCGATTAAACCATAGCTAAAGAGAAATGGTAGCGTCAGAATGTAGAAAGCGTAGGGCCAAATCATCACGAAGTAGAAACTAAAGAGCCACTTAAAGTAGATTTGCGAAAATTGAGTTTGGCGAATAAACCATTCAAAGCCATCTTCAAAGGACATATCGCAGTAATTCTTTAAGGTGGCACTTTGAACATAACGGCGTTCGATTTTATGTTGATGCAAAGCGTGCATAATCGCAATATCATCAACGATCTCAGTCTCTAGGCGCGAGTAGATTTGGTATTTATCCATAATCTCTTTGCGAACCGCAAGACTTCCTCCCCATAATCCCTTGAGAAGATCCTCTGAAAGCCCCGTAATGATGAAAGAGCCAAAGATGCCCGCGAGATAATCGCCCCAGCGAAAGGTGGGAGTCATCGGGATGCGGCGGAAAAAGCCCGTTGTGGCCCCGATCTTCGGGTCGCAAAAAGGCCCCAAAAGCTCTTGCAGCCAGGTCGGATGCGGTTGAATATCGGCATCGGCTAACACGAAAATCTCCGTATTTGCCTTAGTTGCCGCCATTCCCTTGAGGATGTTGAAGGTTTTTTGGGCGCAATGCGTTGCTAAACCTGCAATAGTGACCTGAACTGACGGAAAATCTCGTTCTAATTGGCGCAAAAAGGGGACCGCTGAATCCTCTTCGCTTTCAGCACAGAAAAGATATTGTACAGCGCCAGAATACTGCTGCTGAATGATGTTTCGCAGATTGTTTTCAAAATCAGGATCATCATTTCCTTTGCAGGGCACAATAACCGCCACCTTAAATTGATTGGTAGGTGGATAAGGCTTTGCAAGGGCGAGGCGGACTAAGTGGGCTACCGATGACAACAGAATAAGCGTGGTTGAAAGGCAAATTCCCCAGAGAAAAGTTATCATTTTCGTTGCTGCTATCTTTATCAAAGGCTTTCAACAACAATCCGTAAGAATCAAGCGACTCTTTACTTCTCTCAGAAGAGTCGAATCTTTCGCATGGCTTGCGGGGCAAGCGGTTTGCGAAAATCCTTCAAAATCAACGTTTGTTGAGAGAGATGGTTAAAATTTTTAACCTACCAACATAATCTAGCCCAAGCTCAATCTTTGGGAGGTTAAGATGCTACTAGGATTGAATCAACAGGCATGGACAGGGCTTGATCGGCTTTTTAGACCTATTTCAGCGAGCCTTTTACCGTTTATCAATCGGCTTACGCGGCTTTGGCTCCTTAAAAATGGTGTCAAACACGAGATTCGCCAGATAAATGGTCTGCCTGTGAGTCTCTATACTTATCCAAGCCAAAGCCAAACTGGTCAAACGCTCCCAATCCTTCTGCTTCACGGAATTGCCGACAATTCACTGACTTGGGCCTTGCAGATTCGGGCTTTGAGCAAAATTGGCCCCGTCTACGCGCCAGATTTGCTGTGTTTTGGTCTGAGCGGGACACCCCGTGGGCGTTCTTTTGCAACGCTTGTTGAACAACAGCAGATGCTCCAGGAATTGCTGGCAAACGTGATTGGGAAGCCAACTTTGGTCGTTGGAAACTCGCTGGGCGGCTGGCTGGCGGTCAAACTTGCTCAAAAGCTGCCCAACTTGATTCGCGGCATCATGCTGCTCAATCCTGGCGGAGCTTATCTGGCGGGGCTAAAATCCTGGTTGCCCTTTGCCGCCGCTGTACGGATGGCAAATTCGCAAACTGTGCAGGAAGTTTGCCAGCAAATGTTTGGCCATGTGCCTTTAGCCTTTCAACTCTGGCAGCATGGCTTTCAAGCCCGTTTTACTTGTGCTGCGGTGCAAGATTTTGTGCCAACCATTAGCGAAAAAGACTTTTTGAAACCTGCTGATCTGCAAAACCTTACCGTTCCTGTAGGTTTAGTCTGGGGTTTGGCAGATCGCTTTTTGCCCCCAGGCTCGCTGGAGTTCTTCGCCACCCACTTGCCCTCAACGACTTTCAAATTTCCCTTACCAGATTGCGGCCATTTGCCCCAATTGGAACGCTTTTGGTTGGTAACAAGGTTCATTCACATCTTTGCCCAGCAAATTAAAGGCTAGACTTCCAAACCAAAAACCTGACTTGCATTTTGCCAGACTGCCGTGGCCAAAGAGGAAAGCGGCAGGCTCCGAATTTCAGCCAGCATCTCGGCCACAAGTTTCACCCGCGCTGGCTCATTCCTTTGCCCCCGAAACGGGTGCGGGCTAAGATAGGGCGAATCGGTTTCGGTCAGGAGCGTGGCAAGCGGGATTCGGCGAGCTACTCCATGCAAATCTTTGGCTTTCGCAAAGGTCACGGGCCCAGCGAAAGATAACAATAAACCTGCATCTAAGCAGGCTTTAGCAAAATCCCAACCGCCCGAAAAAGAGTGCATAATCCCCTTGAGTTGCTTTTCCTGCGTCAGATCACGCAGAATCCGCACCGTATCTTCTTGCGCCTCTCGACTATGAATGACAATTGGTAAGCCTAACTCTTGCGCTAAAGCAATTTGGGCCCGAAAGACTTGCTCTTGCGCGGCTAAAGGAGCCTTTTTCCAATGAAAATCCAGCCCAATTTCGCCAATTCCGACGACTTTAGGATGCGCCGCTAAGTGCCGAATCTGCGGCAACCAATCAGTTTGTAAACCTTGAAGCGAATTGGGTTGAATGCCAACTACCGCCCAAATCTGCGGATGTTGCGCGGCCAACGCCACCGCCGCCCGACTGGTCGCCAGATCGTAGCCGACCTCGATCATGCGGCGCACGCCTGCCGCCGCTGCTCGCTGCAAAATCAGTGCCCTGTCCGCCTCGAACTGCCGACTTTGAAGGTGGGTGTGGGTGTCAATCAATTGTATGGAAGCTAACATAGCGCCAGTATAGCACAAGAAAGAGCGCCGTTGTTTATGAACTTTCCGCTGAATATGCTATACTACGAGCATTAAACGAAAAGGTCAGTTATTTGGCATAAGGAGTCCTAAAAATGGATGATCAAGGGTATGATGTCGTGATTATTGGGTCGGGGCCAGGAGGCTACGTGGCGGCGATTCGGGCCGGCCAGTTGGGGCTAAAGACGGCCATCGTTGAAGCGGGGGCGCTGGGCGGGACTTGCCTCAATGTGGGCTGTATTCCAACTAAAGCTCTGTTGCATAGCGCAGATTTGCTGGATGAGATCCGGGAAAGCAAACGGTTTGGCATCAATGTTGCTGATCTGAGCTTTGATCTGGCTACCGCAATGAAGCATAAGCAGACTGTGGTGCGGCAAAGTTCGGAAGGGGTTGGTTTTCTGCTCAAGAAAAATGGGGTTGATCTTCACATCGGGCAGGGCAAAATTCTTGGTAAAGGTCAGGTCTCGGTTAAACCTGCGACGGGAGAAGAGCAGATCTTGCAGGCCAAACATATTATTCTTGCGACGGGGGCCCGTCCACGCCCCTTTCCTGGGCTTGAATTTGACGAAACGCAGATCCTTTCCTCGACGGGGATGTTGAATGTAACCGAAATCCCCAAAAGCCTAATTGTGGTGGGAGCGGGAGCAATAGGGGTTGAGTTTGCTTCGATGTTTCGGGCCTTTGGGTCTGAAGTAACGTTGCTTGAAGCTTTACCGCGCATTTTGCCGATTGAAGATGAGGAAGTAAGTGCTGAACTGACGAAGGCTTTCCAACGGCGCAAGATCAAGGTCTTAGCGGGCGCGAAGGTGAATGGCTTTGAGCGCGAAGAAGGTCTCCTTATCGCTAATATCACTGATAACGGAGGAGTCGAGCAAAAGCTCAAAGCAGAGAAGGTGTTGATTGGAATTGGGATCACCCCCCGCACAACCGATCTTGGCCTGGAGCGGGTTGGGGTTCATCGGGATGCGCGAGGTTTCATTCAGATTGACAAGTTTATGCGAACCGCAACGGAAGGGATTTATGCGATTGGGGATTGCGTGCCAACACCTTGGTTGGCCCATGTTGCGAGTGCTGAAGGGATTTTGGTCGTTGAGCATATTGCAGGAAAGCAAGTAAAACCGCTTAATTATGATCAGATTCCTGGTTGTACCTACGCTAATCCTCAAGTTGCAAGTATTGGGCTTACTGAAAAGAAGGCTAAAGAGCAGGGCTATGACGTTATCGTTGGCAAATTCCCTTTTTCAGCTAATGGGAAGGCTCGTGTGTTAGGACAAAGCCGTAGTGGTTTCGTCAAAATTGTTGCTGACAAGCAATACGAACAGCTTTTAGGCTTCCATTTGATCGGCCCCCATGTTACAGAAATTATCGGCGAGGGGAGTTTAGCTCTCAGCCACGAGGCCACGGGGACAAGCCTCCTTCACACTATTCACGCCCATCCTACGCTTCACGAAGCACTGCTTGAAGCAGCTCATGCGCTTGTCCATGGGGCTGCACTGCACCTTTAGCGAGATGGTCTGAGATATTTGAGTAGAAAACCTGCGACCTTTGCGAGCGCAAGCCCGCAAAGGTCGCAATTGCTGCCTTTTACTTCTACTTCCTTTACCGTGCATGCCACAAGTAGAGAGGGTCAGGGCCCACGTTGAGAAGAAATTGACCTTTGCTGGCCGTAATTGGTTGCCTAGCTCCCGCCCGTGTAACGATACTTCCCGTCGGCAGAGTGGTATTAAGCGTGACCCTTATCCCTGGGGGCGACCAGATCACATCTAAGGCCTTGTTTCCTCGTTCAAAGCGTAGATCATAGACCTCGCGCCCACTAATAGCGGTAAGGTTGTCCAAGTAGACCTGCCCAAACCCCACAAAACTATCCCGCGAATCATCAAGCACGAGCGCTACTACGCTGGCGGGAAAATCAATCTTTCCGTTGCCCTGCCCACTAATGCGGTTCCCTGGCTCAACTTGCCCCACAATCGGGGTTGTAATGGTGTGCCAGCGCGGTGCGCCCACAATTCCTAGCACAAATTGGAGAACTTCCCCTTCTGCATCCTTTACCCAGACCTTCAGAGTTTGGTCGCTCCCGTCGCCATAGACATCCAACCCCAAACCATACGGTTCCCCTAGAAGGGAAAGCGGTTGCGAACGTTCAAAAGCAACGTAGTCATTTTCTTGCGTGCTGAAGTTGTAGTTGAGTTCTGCATTCCCCGCATCTGTTTTACGCAAAGTCCCATTCGGCTGGCTGACCCGTCGCCAATCTCTTACTTCTGAGAAGTTATCAATGACCTTCTTCTGAAAGAGGTCCCGCTTCTCGCTGAAGGTAACACCTTGAAGCTCCCGATTAAGGGTTTGAAAAGCCGCGAAAGCAGGTTTGCGTTGGGAAAAATCGTTCCGCCCAGTGCCGAAAGCAAGCAAGCCATAAGGGTTATGCTCATCGTCCTTCAAGGTGTACCAGAAGGAACGTTCCACGCCCCCTTCCCAGAGCAGAAGCAGCGCCCGTACTAAGAAGTTTGCTTGCATCCGCTCATCCGTCAGACCTTTATTGTCGCGGTCTCCGGGCCCACTTGACCAACCGATCTCCGTTGCCCAAATCGGCTTAGGGCCCAATTGGTCTGCTAAGGCCCGCACTAAGCCCGGAGCCGCCGCGATATTTCCTTCTTCAGGGCCACAAGGGTCAACGTAAGGGTGAATCGCTAGAATATCAAAGCTATCCCAAACATTGGCCGCCATCATCTGCCTAAGGAAAGCCGTATCAAAGGGATTAAACCCTCCCATCAAAATCTTGGCCGAAGGGTCAACCTCCCTAATTGCAGCACTTGTCCGCCGGAGGAGTTCGGCATAAGCTCGCGGATCAGGAGTAGGCTTCCAAAACCAGGGATTATCTGGCTCATTCCAAACCTCCCAGTAGTGAATTTGCTCCTTATAGCGCGAGACGGTAGCACGAGTATAGGCTACGAAGCGGTCAAGGTCTGGGGGATAGAAGGAAACATCATTCGGTAAATCATTGGGGAAGGAGGTAGCCCAACCAACCGAAGGCCCCAAAACCCCTAAGATGTTGAGGTTGCGCTGGCGCAACTCAGTGATGGCCTTGTCGGTATATTCCCAATCCCATGTATCAGGCTGGGGTTGCACCCGATGCCAATGCAAATCCTCCCGCACCCAAGCTAGGCCCAAATCGGCGACCATTCCCGCACCTTCTGAAACACAAGCCAGATTTAAGCAGCGCGTTGCTAAATGCGAATTTAGGCCAAAGCTCGGCGGGCCTGCGGGAAGCACCCGTTGGCCTAAGACGGTAACGGGTGCAAGGGAGGCTGCTTGGGAAGATACCAGAAGGAAAGTAAGCAGCAGAAACGAAAGATAGCGTCGCATAGGTAAACCTCAGAGCAACGGAGATCTACTTCTTCTGGTAGACCTCGTTGCCTAAAAGCCCAAGTAAGACCTTAAAGGGTGGCTCATTTTCAGGGTGAAGTTCAAAGCGGGCCCGTTCAAACCATTGCACGGTGTAATCCTTCTCTTCCAGGATTTCCTTCATTGGGTCGCTAAGAGGTAGCCCAAAAAGAGCTAAGTTCTCGCCTTCTGAAAAGCCTGGTTGCCCATCAATCTCCAGCCCTTCAGCGTGCCACTTCTCTAAAAACTCCCCGCAGATGTTATGCCCCGTCTCCGGGAAGAAACGACACCCTTCCTGGGCCATACTCTTGGGGAACTTTTCCCACTTACGCTTCTTCTGTGCGAGACTATCTGCGCCTAACCTTCCTAAGAGAACATCGTATGGAGCCTCGTTCTCAGGATGCAACTCCAGGCGATTGCGTTCAAACCATTGCACTTGCAAGGTCTTCCCTTCAATGGTCTCCCTCCGCTGCGGCCCAATGGGATAGCCAAAGACCATCAAGCCCCCGTTCTCATCCCAATAATCCCTAATTCGCCCAAAGGTACAGAGGTGAGTAACCTCAAAGCAGGAAAGCTCACCTGTTGGCTCCGTAGTAGGAAGAGGCTCAGGTGTGTAGGTTGGGGTGGTAAGGGAAGTAGGGGTAGCGGGAGAAGTAGCACTAGGTGTGGGGGTATTTGTGGGCGTTTCGGTTGGCAAGGAAGTAGTGGTTGGAGTCGGGGTAAAGGTCGGCGTAGGAGTCTGCGTTGGTGTAGGCGTGGGGGGCAACCCTGGAAGATGAGAGAAGAAGATTGGGTTGGGGCCCACGTTAAAGGTAAAAGCGTTATCCTGCGCTGTCTCTACCTTCTCATCACCCCAAAGCTCGACACGCTGCCCTTGCACCGATTGGGTATAGAGCGTGATCGGCGCACCCCCAGGACTCCAGACCAGATCAACGACCCCATTAGCCTTCTTAAAGCGGACCCCATACGCTTCAGAGCCTGCAAAAGCTGTAAGGTCGTCGAGGAAAATCACCCCGTTTATTTTCCCTACCGCCGCGTTAGGTTCATCATCTAAAATGATCCCTTCCAGCTGCGCGGGGAAGTCAATTTGGCGATTCCCTTGCCCCTCAATGACGTTCCCTGGCCAAACCTCCCCCGTGATACTTCCCGCCACAAACTGCCAACCCGCTGGCCCAATATACCCTAGCTGATATTGCAACTTTTCCCCTTGCGCGTCGCGGATTTGCACCTTGAGGGAATGCCCACTTCCATCACCATAGACCCACAGCCCCAATCGGTAAGTAGCGCTGGGGAGCGGGAGCGGGTTGTTTTCTAAGATAAGGTACTCATTGTTGTTGGTAGGGAAATCGTAGGTCAGCTTGGCCGCCGAACCATCACTAAAGCTCTGCTCATTGCTGGGTAAGAGCCGCCCACTTGCTCGCCCGTCAGCATAGAGATGCCAATTTGCAAGAGTATCAGAGTTTAAGAGCATACTCTTTGGGCCTAAGTCAAGCATCTCAACGGGAACCGTTCCCTGAAGTTGCGTATTAAGGGTCTTGAACCCACGATAAGCAGGCTTGAGTTGCGTAGGGCTATAATCGCTTGCCCCATTCCCCGTGCGGACCAGCCCATAAAGGTCGGTGGAGCCAAAGTCCTTCAGGGTATACCAGATGACCCGTTCGGCTCCCGCTGCCCGCAACAAGGCGGCTCCCCTTACCAAGTAGTTCGCTTGCTCATCTTCAGTGAGGAACTGCGGTGTATGCTGGCTGGGGCCCGTCGCCCAACCATACTCCGTTACCCAGAGGGGCTTAGAGCCAAACCGACTCGCCAACGCTTTAACCGCCTCCAACCCATCCTCTATCCCCCGTTCGGGAGCCAAAGGGTCGATGTAAGGTTGCACCGATAGAATATCAAAGGCATTCCAAGCACCGTTGGCCGCAAGCTCCCGCAAAAAACTTACGGCTGGCTCTGGCGCAATCATTCCCCCTACCAAGACCTGTGCTTCGGGGTCAGCAGCTTTAATCGCAGCAGAAGCCCGCTTCAACAACTCGGCATAGGCCGCCACGTTCGGCTGCGGCTTCCAATAGAGCGGGTCGCTGGGACGGTTCCAAATTTCCCAATACTTCACCCGTCCCCTATAGTGTGTGACTACTTGGCTTGCAAAATCACTAAACGCATCAGGGTCGTTGGGGGGATAAAAGTCATCGGCAGGTTTGGCGGGAACCGACCAGTCAGGGGTGGGGCCATTCAGCACGCCAATCACATTCAGACCTTCTGCAATAAACAGGTCAACCATGCGGTCATGGGTATTCCAGTCAGGGCTCCGCGGATACTTCAAAATACGGTTCATGGGGAAATCCTCACGCACCCAGCCCGTATTACTCTCCGTAACCACGCTGGCCGGCGCAGCGAGCGTTTCTGGGGGATCATAGCGGGTCGCAAGTTGGCTATTGAGACCAAAGGCAGAGTCATGGAAAGCCTTCGCAGGAGCCGAAAAGAGGCGCGGCGAAGATGTAAGAAGCAAAAGGCTTAGGGAACCAAAAAAACCAAGTTTAAGCAAACGGTGGCGCATAAGGCAATCAATCTCTCTATTGTGAACTGTTAAGTGAGCCAAAACATAGCTGACATTATAGCATATTCTGAGGGCTTGTTGACCACGAGCAATTAGTGGCCAAGAAGGCTGCTCGCAGCCCGCAAAAAAACTTGCTACTATGAAACCCCATTTATTTTTCCTCGGAGGCCACCGCTTTAGCTGGTGGGCCACGGCTTCAGCCGTGGCCTCCAAGGGTGAAACCTCTTTTTGGTCAAAAAAACCTGACAGCTTTGGAAAAGCTGCCAGGTCGTGCAACGCTTGAATAAGGAAGTTGGGAGGGCCTATTTCTTGCCGCGAATCTCGTTGCCTAAAAGCCCTAATTGGACATCTTCAGGCGGCTTATTCTCCGGGTGAAGCTCGAAGCGGGCCCGTTCAAACCACTGGACCGTATATTCCTTCCCCTCAAGGTTTTCAGTCACCAGGTCGCTAAGGGGTAAACCAAAGAGGGCCTTATTTTCTTCGGGGCTAAAGCCCTTGACTCCATCAAGCTCCACCCCATTGGCCTTCCAAGCCTTCAAGATTTCCCAACAGACGTTGTGTTTCGTTTCGGCGAAGTAGAGGCAACCTTCCTTCGCCGTGCTGGGCGGGAAATCTTCCCAATGCCGTTTCTGTTGGTTCAGGCGGTCTGCGCCAAGTCGCCCTAGCAAAACGTTATAAGGGGCCTTATTCTCTGGATGCAATTCCAGCCGGTTACGCTCAAACCATTGGGCCTCAAAGGTCTTCTCTTCAATGGTTGTTTTGCGCTGGGCCTCAATCGGGTAGCCAAAGACCTTCAACCCGCCCTTACCTTCCCAATACTTTTGAATTTCCCCAAAGATCGCAAACCCGGTGGCGGGAAACTCTCGCGTCGGGCCCGTAGGAACCGAAGTTGGCTCCAGCGATTGGGAAGTTGGCTCCAGCGGCTGCGAAGTTTCATCTGGCCCAGGATAAGTAGCAGGCGTGGAAGTTTGGCCTGGAGCAGCTGTGGCAACGGGGGAAGCGACTGTGGCGACGGGGGAAGCGGTAGGTTGCGACTCCGCTTGCCCTGGTTTGTGGGTGAGAAAGATCGGATTGGGGCCTACACCTAATGTAAAATGTCCGCCATTAGGCGTTTCGACCTTCTTTTCCCCCCACACCTCAACTCGTTGACCTTCCAAAGAGGTCGTCGGGATTGTAACTTTAGTCATATTGGGCGACCACAAGACATCTACGATCTCTTCGCTATCATCCCTTTGGAAGCGGGCCCCGTAGGCTTCAGAGCCTCGCGTAGCGATGAGGTCATCCAGATAGATTGCGCCTTGTTGCCGCGCCCCCGTGGTCGTATCTGGCTCATCATCAAGGATAATCGCTTCGATCTTAGCAGGAGGATCAAGCTTCTTATTCTGCTTCCCTTCAATGACGTTGCCATCTTCAACATCACCCGTAATGGGCTTCTCCAGGAGCTTCCAACCTTCAGAAGCCAAGCCAACGGTTCCCAGCACAAATTGCAACTTCTCACCTTGCGAATCCCGCAATTGCACCTTCACCTGGTGGCCACTTCCATCACCATAGACCCACAGCCCAAGCTGATAAGCATCGGCAGGAAGCGCAATGGGGGCGTTCTTGGCATCCAGCAGCATATACTCGTTTGCTGCCGAAGGGAAGGTATAACTCAACTTGACTGCCGGACTACCTTGCCGGCTTTGGGCCCTACTTGCCTCCGCTGTGCCACTCGCTGCCGTATTCTTATCCCACCAGATGGGCCACTTGCTGAGGGTAGAAGCATCCGCCAAGACTTCCTTTTGCCCCATTTCCATTAGACCTTTGGGGGTTGTCCCAGAAAGTTGCTCATTCAGCGTCTTGAAAGCGAGGTAAGCGGGCTTAGTCTGGCTATAATCCGTCCCGCCGCTTCCCAACTTGACAAGGCCATACTTATTGATCGGGCCTTCATCTTTGAGGAAGTACCAAATTACCTTCTCAACCCCAATGGAACGTTGCAGGACGGCCCCGCGAACAAGGTAGTTAGCCTGCTCTTCCTCGTTGAAAACCCGCTCGGTGCGGTCACTGGGCCCATTTGACCAGCCATATTCAGTCGCCCAGATTGGCTTATCGCCATACTTTTTCAGCAAGGTCTTGACCGTCTCGATCCCCGCCGTGACCGTTTCGGGCGGAGCGGGGTCCGTGTAAGGGTGCAGGGCTAGAATATCAAAGGCATTCCAGCCACCGCTTTCCGCAATCTTCTCTAAGAAACCTGCGGCAGGCTGCGGTGAGACCATCCCCGCTACGAGAACTTTGGCTGAAGGGTCAGCCGCTTTGATGGCCGCATAAGTTGCTTGGAGCAATTGGGTGTAAGCAGCGGGGTCAGGCTTATCCTGCCAATAGATTGCGTTGTCTGGCTCATTCCAAACTTCCCAGTGATGGATGCGGTCTTTGTAACGGTTGACAACCTGCGAGGCAAACTCAGCAAAGGCACTTGGCGTGGCGGGATAAAAGCCATCGGCAGGCTTGCCAGGCTCAACACCCCAAGCGGGAGTCGGCGCATTCAAAATCCCAATGATTTTGACCCCCGCCTTTGAATAGAGATCAACCATTGGGTCTTGGAACATCCAATCAAACGTATCACGAGTTGGCATCAAACGCTTCATTTGGAAGTCTTCGCGCACCCAGCCTGCACCCGCATTGATGACCAGATTGGCAGGCTCGCTGAGGCCTTCAGGGCCCCCTGTGTAGCGCGAAGCGATGTGAGAATTCACCCCAAAAGCCGAATCCCGCTGGGGCGTGACTTTTTGGGGAGCCGAGAGGGCCGGTTGCCCTAGAACTAGCAGAAAGACCAACAGACCGAAACCAACGAACTTTGGTGAACGACGGAACATAGCTGATATTCCCCTCTTAGTGAATTACGAAAGCCAAACTTGCCCTTCGCAAAGAACCGCCCTTTAGGTTTATGCGTGGCGGTGAGCCAACCTAGCCGATGAGTCGTGAACCGTTCCCCACAACCTGGGCTTGTATCTTTGCTTGTTGCTTGTTATACTAAGCCAAGCGTTGCAAGATTCATTCTAGCACCTTTAGACTATTCTGACAAAAACCGTTTACGCCGCATAATCGTAGAATGACAGAGGTTAGCACTATGCGCCGAATCGCCTCTTTTCTCGCGGGAGCCTACTTGATTTTAGCCCTGGCTGTCGGGGGCCTAAAGTTTTTGGGGCAACCTGGTTCATTGAACGAAATGCTCTCTTTTGGGCAACCTATCGTGGTCAAAGTTCTTTACAGTTCAGAAAAAAAGGCTTGGCTGGAAGCCGCTAATCAAAGGTTTGCCGCGACCAAACCAACTTATCAAGGGCGCTCCATCCAGGTTCAGTTAGTTGCCAGTGGTTCGCAAGAAATTGCGAATAGTGCAGCGGTGGAGCAACAAAAGCCTGTCGCTCTCAGCCCCGCGAGTTCCAGCCAACTGGCCGCTTTGCGGGCCGAATGGGCCAACCTAAGCCAGCCCGACCTCCTCGCAGGCGACCAGCCACCGTCCCTCGTCTTAACCCCGCTTGTGCTGGTCGGGTGGGAAGAACGGGCCAAAGTCTTATGGCCTAATGGCTCTGACCAGGATTTCTGGCCTCGCCTGCACGATCTGCTCACCGATAAGCAAGGTTGGCAGAAATTTGGCCAGCCAACTTGGGGCCTCGCTAAATTTGGCCAACCTTCCCCCAAAACTTCCAATAGCGGCCAACTATCTTTAGCCTTGTTAGCTTATGCTTATCACAATAAAAGCAATAATTTGACAAAGCAAGATGTTGCAAACCTCGGTTTTCAGACTTGGCTAGATGAAATAGAGCGTTCGGTAACCGAGTTTAGCGAAAATAGTGCCAATTTCATGGAGAATATTGTGCTTTTTGGGCCCAGTAAGTATGATTTTGTTTTAGTCTACGAAAACTTAGCGATTGAAAACATCAAAAAAGCCAAGCGGTGGGGCGGCATTCGGGTCTTTTATCCGCCAGCCTGTCTGTTCAGTGATAATCCTTTTGGGATTCTAGCCGCGCCGTGGGTTACACCCGCGCAACGCGAGGCGGCGCTGCTCTTTCGCACCTTTTTGCTCTCGCCTGAAATGCAAACTTTAGCCTTACAAGCTGGGTTTCGCCCTAGTGATCCTTTTCCTACACTAAATCTCGCGGATTCCCAAAGTCCTTTTACCCTTTTCGCTAAGGAAGGGTTGCAGAAAGACCTAAATCAGACTTTAGAGCAACCTTCGCCTGAAGTTTTGCAAGCTCTTACGGAACTTTGGCTTTCGGGAAACTATAAGAATCGCTGAGGATAGTTGAGTATAAACAATGAAAAAATTACTTAAAGCCATTTTCAAGCCACTCTTTCTGCTGGTTTTGCTTGCAGCAGGGATTACGGGCCTGACTAGCGCCCAATGGATGTTGCCCCTTGGGGTCGGAGTCTATTTCGTAAGTGTCATTTTGACTGTTTTAGACGATTCGGGGAAGAAGCAACCTTTGTTGACCATCCCGCTTTCGTCTGCTCCTGGGCCCAGTGCGGCGGGCCCGATTAGCCCAACGATTCAAGGCTTTCTCCAGCAGACCAAACAAGCGCAAAAAGAACTGGCTGCAATTACCCGCAGTTCTAAAGGAGGGCTTACCAAGCCTTTGCAATCGCTCAATGCCCAAGTGGGAATTCTAGCTAACCAAACTCAACTTTTAGCGCACAAAAGCCAGGCGGTTGAGCAACATCTAGCCCGGCAAGATTTCAGCCAGCTACCGCAGAAATTGGCTCAACTTGACCAGAAAATAGCGGCGGCCCGTGACCCCTACGCTTTACAACAACTGCAGAATAACCGCAAAGCTCTCGTTGAAACCCACCAAAAATGCAAGATCATGGAAAGTTGTCTTCTCCGCATCAGCGAGCAAATCCAAAATATCGCGGCCAACCTAGCCTCTCTTCAACTTGAAGCGCAGAAACTGACAAAAGTTTCCCTTGCCGAAGCAGAAGTTAGCAGCCAGAAAATAGTAGACCAACTCCAAGCTTTGAGTCTTGACCTCGAAGCCTTTAGGAACTTGATGGAAAAAACCTTAAAAGAAGCGGGCCTAGAAAAGTGAAACGCAAGAATTTGTGCCCCCAACGTTTATTGGGCATAATTTGCCGCTTTGAATTGGGTTTTTTACCATAATGCCTATTCTAATTGATGGCCACAATTTGATTGGCCAGTTGGACAAGCCAAACCTCGCGCAAAGCGACGACGAGGAGCAACTTGTCCTTTTGCTGCGCCGCTATGCCGCCCGCAAGCGAGGTCGCCAATTGACCGTGATCTTTGATCATGGAGTCTACGGACATCCCAAAACGTTGGATGGCTATGGGGTAAAATGCTACTTTGCGATCCCCCCCAAAGTTGCCGACGATGAATTGATTCGGCGACTTTGCAAAATTGCAAAGCCCCAACGAGGAGATTGGCAAGTTGTTACTTCAGATCGGGCGGTGGCTACGGTGGCCCAGAAATGCGGAATCGCCGTGATTTCGGCCCAAGCTTTTGCCAAGCGCTTGGGGGCAATGGATCAGGGCAGATTATCTTCAAAACAAGAGGATAAAGAGGAATGCCCTAAACTAAGTGTCACTGAAATCGAGGAATGGTTACGAATTTTCGGGGTTTCCCCAGACAAGGCGGGCAAAAAACCCTAGAAAGCTTTTTTCGCAGCGAGCTTACCGCAGGAAGGGAATGATGCCGTGAGGACAATGGTTAAAGAAGTTCCGGCTGAAAGAGCTAAACTTTCTTCTCCAGAACCTCGCGCAGAAAACGCCCCGTAAAGGATTTTTCCACTTGAATCACCTCTTCAGGCGTGCCCTGGGCCACAATTAGACCTCCGCCGTCGCCACCTTCGGGCCCCAAGTCAATCAGCCAATCGGCAGTTTTGATCACATCCAAATTGTGTTCAATCACGATTACCGTGTTTCCCGCCGTAACCAAACGATGCAAAACAGTGAGTAAATGTTGGATGTCAGCAAAATGTAGCCCAGTTGTCGGTTCATCCAAGATATAAAGCGTGCGGCCAGTAGCGACACGAGCTAATTCTTTGGCCAATTTAACGCGCTGGGCCTCACCCCCGCTTAAAGTTGTCCCTGGCTGCCCCAATTTGATATAATCCATCCCAACATCGTGCAAAGTTTGAAGGATTCGGCGGACTCTTGGCACATTTTCAAAAAACTCTAAACCTGTTTGCACGTCCATATCTAAGACATCAGCGATAGTTTTGCCTTTATATTTGACTTGCAACGTCTCTCGATTATAGCGTTTCCCCTTGCAAACATCGCAAAGCACCCAGACATCGGCCAAAAATTGCATATCAATGCGTTTTTCCCCATTGCCTTCGCAGGCTTCGCAGCGCCCGCCCTTCACATTGAACGAAAAGCGCCCCGCTTCGTAACCGCGCAATTTGGCTTCGGGCGTTTCTGCAAAAAGATTGCGGAGAATGTCAAAAAGCTTCACGTAAGTCGCAGGATTGCTGCGTGGGGTGCGCCCAATTGGTTGCTGATCAATGTTGATAACTTTATCTAAATGTTCAATCCCTAGAATTGCCCGATAAGGCCCAGGTCTTTCGTGGGAACGGTGCAATTTATTCGCTAAAGCAGGAAAGAGAGTCTCACTGATTAACGAAGATTTACCACTTCCACTTACACCTGTAATGGCAATAAAGCAACCAAGCGGAAACCGCACATCTATCTCGCGCAGATTATTCATTGCGGCCCCTTGAATTTCGAGGAAAGCACCTTTTGCTTTTCGCCGAATCGCTGGAATCGCAATAGATAACCGCCCACTTAGATAAGCCCCTGTTAAAGAATCGCTTTTCGCCACCACGCTGGGCGGCCCAGCCGCCACTATTTCGCCCCCTTTCACGCCCGCCCCGGGCCCAAAATCAATTAGCCAATCGGCCCTTTGCATCGTTTCCAAATCGTGTTCAACCACAATCAACGTATTGCCCAAATTACGCAAGCGCAAGAGCGAATTAAGCAATTTGCGATTATCGCGTTGATGCAAACCAATACTTGGCTCATCGAGAATGTAGGTTACGCCAACTAAACCACTGCCAATTTGCGAAGCCAAGCGAATTCGTTGTGCTTCGCCACCGCTTAATGTGGGTGCAGAACGTTCTAAAGTGAGATAATGCAGGCCAACATCGAGCAAAAACCCCAGTCTTTCCCGAATTTCCTTTAAGACTTCGCCCACAATCTCAAGCTGCGTTGCGGTTAAAGGGCTTTTCACCTTCTCAGTTTGGCCTGAAAGCTGCATGACCCAAGCGTAAGCATCGGTAATGTTAAGGTGACAAACCTCTTGGATATTCAGCTTATCCACCGTAACCGCCAGACTTTCGGGGCGCAATCGCGCATTGTGGCAATCTGGGCAAGGCCGCTCACTCATATAATTGGCGTATATCTCGCGCACATGATTACTTTCGGTTTGCGTATAGCGGCGCATAATTTCGCTGACTAACCCTTCCCAGGGGCGACAAAACTCACTCCGACTCCCAGTCTCACTTTCCCAATGGATTCGGATTTTTTCATTTCCGCTTCCAAAAACAATAATCTCGCGCTGATTTTCGGGTAAGTCTTGCCAGGGAGTATCTAAACTAAAATTATAGTGTTGGGAGATCGAAAGTAAAACGCGATAACCCCAAGAATCCCGTTTTTTATACAATTCGCCCCAATAAGCCACTGCGCCATTGTGCAAACTTAGGCTGGCATCGGGCACGAGCAAGGTCGGGTCGACCTGAAGTTGCACCCCAAGCCCACTGCATGTTGGGCAAGCGCCCTGCGGCGAATTGAACGAAAACATCTGGGGCGATAATTCAGGAAAAGAAATCTCGCATTTGGTACAGGTATTACTCTCGCTCATTAGCCATTCTTCAGTTTTCTCCTCCTGCTCTTTGGCCGAATCGGCACTAATACTAATCAAAACTTGGCCTTCGCCCACTCTCAAAGCCGTTTCAATGCTATCAGTCAGGCGCATTGTGAAATTTTCTTCATCTTCTTCGCTTTGTTGCGCTGCATTTTCTGCTTTAAGAGGAATTACTAGCCGATCAACAACGATCTCTATCGTATGTTTGAGCTTTTTGTTGAGCTTAATGGCTTGGCTTAATTCGTGAATTTGGCCGTCTACGCGCACGCGTGTAAAGCCTTCGGCGCGGGCTTCGGCAAAAACCTCGCGGTATTCGCCTTTGCGCTGCTGAACCAAAGGTGCTAAAAGCAAAAAGCGTGTGCCCGTAGGCAGGGTCAAAACCCGATTCACGATCTGCTCGGCAGTTTGGGCCCCCACTTCGCGCCCACATTTTGGGCAATGCGGCACACCGATTCGGGCAAAAAACAGCCGCAGATAATCATAGATTTCAGTGACCGTCCCCACCGTACTGCGCGGATTTTTACTAGCACTCTTCTGTTCAATCGCAATTGAAGGCGACAAACCCTCGATTGTATCAACTTTCGGCTTTTCCATTTGCCCTAAAAACTGCCGAGCATAGGAAGAAAGACTTTCAATATAGCGTCTTTGCCCTTCCGCATAGAGCGTATCAAAGGCCAGCGAGCTTTTCCCCGACCCCGATACCCCCGTGAGGACAACCAACTTATCGCGGGGCAACTCCACGTCAATTCCCTTGAGATTATGCTCGCGGGCCCCTTTAATCGTAATTTTATCTTTCGGCATTTTTACCCCTAGCTTTTACAGTAGACCAGTTCCCCGCTTGAAACGACCAGCGCATTATACACTTTTATTTTCTTTCTGTCTTCTGCGGGCCAGTTGCCCTTCGTTCAGTTGACTGGTAGAATAGCCGCGCAGCACGGAACTGCATCGCGCTGAGTGAGCTTGCCGAACTCAGCAAAGTGACAAATTCAATTAAGGAACTTAGTGAAATATGGCTTCTTTCTTCTCAAATCAGCGACAAAGTCTTTGGATTTTCCTTTTTTGCCTCACAATTCTAATTTCAGCTTGCACAAATGCCCCAGAAACTGAACCTCCTCCGCCCCCAATTATCGAAACGGTCTTAGTTGTTGCTTCGCCAACCTCGATTCCACCCTCGCCAACCCCACTTCCCCCATTTAGTACGTTGCATCCAATTTTGCAAGATGCGCGAGTTCGCCAAGCAATTGCCTATTGTACCAATCGTTCTCAACTGATTTCAGTAGTTTATCCTTTTCTTAATGAACAGCAAAAGCAAGCCCTTACTTTAGAGACCTTTTTGCCCCAGAGTCATTGGGCTTTTACCACGAGTAATGTTCTGACTTATACTTTTGACCCTGCGAAAGGGCAGCAACTTTTAACGGAAGCTGGCTGGAAACTTGAAGCACCAGCGAATGTGCGAAGTAAGGAGCAAGGAAGACCCCTTACGCTTCGATTCCTCACAACTATCGCGCCAATGCACCAAATGTGGGCTAAGGAATTTGAAAAGCAACTTTTAAGGAACTGTGGCCTTCTTTTATTGCCAACGCAAGCTCCAGCCGCTTGGATCTTTGGCAAAAAGACAGGTTTGGCCCAGCGTGATTTTGATTTAGCAACCTTAGCTTCAACTACTAATCCTAATCCTGAAACTGTTTTGCCCTATCACTGCGCTCAAATTCCATCTTCAGCGAACAATTGGCAGGGAACAAATTACATTGGTTGGTGTAAACCTCAATTTGAGCAGTTATTGCTTACGACCACGCTTACACTTGCTCAAAGTGAACGACAAGCCTATCTTAAACAGCTACAGCAAGAATTTAATCAGGAGATGATAAGTTTGCCGCTTTTCAGTCTTCTTGATTTAGTTGCAGTCTACAAAAACGTTGCAAACTTTAAGGTTGATCCTTCTGAAAACTTTGCGGCCAACGCTGCTGAATGGGTGCAAAAAGATGGGACAGAAGGAGTCGCGCTGGCTTTCAGTCAAGAGCCTGAGTCGCTCTTTCTGGGCGGTTTAGGGCTTCAGAATGCGCCAAACATTCGGCTGCGAGAGCCAAAAGAGACCACATCTGGCGCAGCGAGCAAGAGCGCCTCAAGTCCAGCGCCAACGCCCGAAGCTGAAAATAGCTCTTTTGTTGAAACAGATGTTGTTTCGCGCACCATCGCAAATTTGCTTTCCTTGCGGGCCACGACGGTTTACAGCTATAATTACCAGCCCGCGGCGTTGCAAGATTTGCCGACGCTGGAGAATGGTGGCGCAAAATTAACTTCAGTTGAGGTTAAGGCTGGCACAAAGGTCTGGAATACTAAGGGTGAAGCGGTTGATTTGGCTCCTGGCGTGGAAGTTATTGATAATCAAGGGCGAAAGGTTAGCTTTCAAAAAGGTAAACTCAAAATGAACCAATTGAAAGTGACCTTTGAATATACTAATGGGCTTAAATGGGAAGATGGCGAAGCGTTGAAAGAAGCAGATTTTGCTTTAGGGGCTAAAGTCAGTTGCGCTTCTTATGCTGATTCAATGAGTTTGCAACTCTGTCAAGCCCGCCAAAGCGTTGTCATTACTGAGACCCCAACTCTTTCCGCCATTATCACCTATCTTCCTGGCGCAATTCAGCCCGCTTATCTCACGGCGACCTTGCCCGCTTACCCCGCTCACTACCTTTTGGCCGACGGGCGCAGCCTAAACGAAGTTCATGTGGAAGAATGGCCTTTCTTGAATGAACTCAAGAAAAAACCTTTGAGTAATGGGCCTTTCAAACTATTAGAATGGCGAAAAGGCACGAGTATGACTTTTGAAGCCAATCCCTATTATTACAAAGGCTTGCCTAAAGTCAAGCGGATCG
>Ga0316612_1000062_pt1 | contig 43961 bp, 52 predicted proteins | sample MIS2016226_MG_FD_207676 | JGI IMG/M metagenome (GOLD analysis project Ga0316612, IMG submission 207676) | Microbial mat bacterial communities from Middle Island sinkhole, Lake Huron, Michigan, United States - MIS.2016.226 | ecosystem: Environmental > Aquatic > Freshwater > Lake > Sediment... | reverse complement strand
TTAGTCTTTTTTAACAATCTGAAGTTTCAGATTAAACTCTCCGATAGACAGAATCTAATTTTGCAGTTTCTTGGCGCTTCTTCCCGCAAATATTATTTTTTGTCCTAAATAACCTGCTGAATGTAGGCTATATATATAACCTTTGTACAAAGACACCAAAGAAGGTTTATCTATTTATTCTGATCATGAGCTTCACACCTATTTTTATCTTAGGATTACGCGATGTTATATCAGGAGGACAGCTTTCTACCGAGGCTAGATATTTACTTCCAAGTTACATATTCGCTCAGATTGCTATTTCCTATCTTATTTGTCATCAATTCACAGGATCAAAGTTTTGGAAGCTAGTTACCATTACTTTAGTGGCATTAGGAATTTCATCTTGTATTGCTATCTCTCAAGCAACAAGTTGGTGGAATAAAGGTGAGGGTCAGAATAAATATAACTTGCAAGTTGCTACTATTATTAACCAATCCTCTAGTCCTCTGCTAATTGCCAGTGGTAATATATCTAATGGCTATAGCTTTATTGATGTAATACTTTGTTTAAATCATATGCTTGATCCGAAGGTAAAGCTGAAACTAACTGTGGAGCCAGATTTCCCCAATATTACATCTACGGAAACTGCTAATAAGTTATTTGTCTACTTACCATCAGTTGCATTGCGTCAGCACCTTGAGAAAGACTTTAAAGTTGAGTCCGCCATGCCAGTTGAAGACCCTTGGCTTTGGAAACTAGAGAGGCGGAATCCTGATTCATAGTCTAAATATTTACCTGACTTTGTATCAACGATATGTAAGTTAGTCTAAATCCTGAAATCATCAACTATTTTCTAGATCTCATCATCATCAATTAATTTCTAAATCAATGACATATTCTCTCGTATCTGTTCCATCGGGATCGTTTCAAGTTAATGAACTTCTCTTCTCTGAAGATGTATCTGAGTCAGATTTTGATCGAATTTCTCAAAAGCGGGAGAAATTAGTTGAATTTTCTTTAATAGTGCCTACTTACAATGAGAGTAAGAACTTAGCTAAGTTAGTGGAAATTTTGACTCAGTTGTTAAATAATTATTTTCATAACAATTATGAGTTAATCATTGTTGATGATGATAGTCCAGACTTGACATGGCAGGTCGGACTGGATCTAATGCCTAACCATCCGCAGTTACGAGTAATGCGTCGTCGAGGAGAAAAAGGACTTTCGACGGCAGTGATTCGGGGATGGCAAGCTGCACAGGGGGAAATATTAGGGGTAATCGATGGAGATTTGCAACATCCACCTGAAACGCTAATTAATATGCTCGAAGAGATGAAAAACGGAGCAGATTTAGTTGTGGCTAGTCGCCATGTGGAAGGAGGCGGTGTTAGTGATTGGGGATTTATGCGGCGATTTCTATCACGGGGAGCGCAGATGCTGGGCTTGCTGATTTTACCAGGTGTCATCGGTCGAGTGTCTGATCCGATGAGTGGCTATTTCATGGTCAGACGCAGCGCGATCGCCAACTACCCGATGAATCCATTGGGTTACAAAATATTGATTGAAGTACTTGGTCGAGGCAATATTGGCTCTGTTGCTGAGGTTGGCTATGTATTTCAAGAACGTCAGGAGGGCGAAAGTAAAGTAACTTGGCGGCAATATGTGGATTATATTTTGCACTTGTTGCGCTTGCGATCGCGTGGTCGAGTTACCAAACTACGCGAAAAATTGCGAGTTCCTGTCAAACGGTTTCTCAAGTTTGGACTGGTTGGCTTTAGTGGTGTATTTGTCGATATGGCAATCTTCTATTTACTTAGTGATGCTTCTACGCTGGGGTGGGGACTAACACGCAGTAAAGTGATTGCTGCTGAAGTGGCTGTTCTTAATAATTTTCTGTGGAATGATCTTTGGACATTTCGAGATTTGGCTCAGAAACAATCGGGATGGAGAAAATTAATCAAGCGATTTGTGAAGTTCAATCTAATTTGTTTACTAGGGATTGGATTGAACTTGATCATTCTCAATCTCCTTTTCAATTATTTCGGTGTCGATAAATATATTGCCAACCTGATTGCGATCGCTGTCGTCACCATTTGGAACTTCTGGTTTAATCTTAAACTTAGCTGGCGAGTCACCCAAACCAAATAATATAGAAAATACTGCAAAGCAGTATTTTCTATATTATTTGGTTGTTTATGATTACATTGCCAACTTGGGTCACTTTATCGCGCCTGATTGCCGTACCGATTATTTTTGGACTATTTCTGTGGCAAGATAGCGAACTTACTCGCTTAATTGCTTTAAGTGTATTTATTATTGCGGCGATTACTGATTGGTTGGATGGATATTTAGCAAGAAAACTTAATCAAATAACTGAGCTTGGTAAATTTCTTGATCCCCTTGTCGATAAAGTGCTGACGATCGCCTTATTTTTATTGTTTATTGAACTCGATCAAGTTCCTGCTTGGGCAGTATTTTTAATTATTACGCGAGAGCTATTGATCACGGCTTGGCGTGGTGCGCCCAGTGCATCTAGTCAGGAGACTTCTGGCGAAACCAGTAAACCGCAAATTATCGGCGCAAATTTTTGGGGAAAAGCAAAAACCGTAATGCAAATCGTGGCGATCGCCGCCTTACTAGTCAAAATACCCTACGCGATCGCACTTTTTTGGATTGCAGTCTTACTCACGTTGATTTCTGGCATTCTCTATGTTGTGCCAACTACAAAGGGATAGTTATAATCCAATGCGATATATAACACATCGCATTGGATTATAATTAAGCAAGTTGCGGTTGGAGTAAGGTTCTTATGGCGACATCACAAACCCTAAGTAAAGCGTTTGGCAATCTGTTAGGCGGACGCTTTCGAGTTGTGCGGACGATCGCTGATGATACTTATACTCAAACCTATTTAGTTGAAGATACAGTAGCCGCAGAAATGCCACGCTGGATCGCCAAAAGTTTTTGTCTAATTAATAAAACTAATCTGCAACTAGATTGGGCGCGATCGCTATTTAGGAATGAAGTTCCCAAATTACAACAACTTAGCGATCGCAGTACCGATTTCCCAAAAATCACCACCTATTTTGAACAAGAGGAGGATTTTTATATCGTTGAAGAAGCGATCGATGGAACTCGTCTCAGTGATGAAATTGCCGCAGGCAAACTCTACAGCGAATCAGAAGTAATCCAGTTTTTAGAACAGTTATTGGCAAGTTTGCACATTGCCCACAACACCAACATGGTGCATGGCGATATCAATCCTCGCAATCTCCTGCGCCGTAAGCATGATGCGATCGGCAATCACCACTTTGTTCTTACCAACTTTGCCGTTCTCAAAGGGATTTATGCGACTGCGGCTCAAAAAGGAGTCGTGCTAGGGACACCCAGCTATATGCCCTTTGAGCAAGCCCTTGGCAATTTCACCCCCAGTTGCGATATCTACGCCCTCGGATTAACCGCGATTCAGTTACTCACAGGCTTACATCCCAGTCAGCTAGTCCGCCGTGAAGATCTCAATCTTTTAGACTGGCAAATGGAAGCAACTATTCGCCCTGAACTAGCTGCGATTCTCAATCGCATGGTCAAGCATCATTCTGAAGATCGCTATCAAACGGCGCAAGAAGTTCTCTATGATCTTGATAATTTGCCATCCCAGCAAATAAATAATGATTTTCAGATGCCCACCTTTGAGATTGGTCAAAATACTGTTAATTGGGCGATCGCTCTAATCTGTTTTGCGGGTGTGGCTTGGGGAGCGCTCAACTTCGCGCAGCTTCAAAAACTTTTACCAGTTTCGGGCTTACCTACGCCCACTAAAGTATCTACTCCCATTGCATCGCCAACAGTAACTTCCACAGCAATTTCTAACTATCGGCTTGGTCAAACCCTTAAGGGACATGATGGCTGGGTGAGAGCAGTCACCTTTTTTCCCAATGGATTTAGTTTTGCCAGTGGTAGTTACGATCGCAAGGTCAGACTATGGAATGTGCGAGAAAATCAGCCTTTTGAAACTCTATCTAAGCATTTTGGTTCCATCTCAGGCATCAATGCGATCGCTGTTCATCCTAGTGGCAACACCTTTGCCACCGCCTGTATTGATAAATCGATTAAATTATGGAATTTCCGCAGTGGAGAGCCTGTTCGCAATCTTGAAGGGCATCAAGGACAGGTCTACAGCGTCTCCTATAGTCCTGATGGTAAGACTCTAATTAGTAGTAGTGCCGATAAAACCCTCAAGCTATGGAACTGGCGCAAAGGCCAATCATTACAGACTTTTGAAGGGCATCAAGATAAGGTGGTTTCTGTGGTATTCCATCCCGATGGACAGAAGGTAGCTAGTTCTAGTTTTGATAAAACCATCAAGATTTGGAATGTCAAAACTGGAAAAGAGATTCTCAGCATTACAGGACATACGGCTCCTGTCAATGCGATCGCCTTTAGTCCCGATGGCAAAATTATCGCCAGTGGCAGCCAAGATCAAACCGTAAAAATTTGGAATTCTAGCACGGGCAAGCTAGTCCAAACCCTCTCAGGGCATACGGGCAATGTATTAGCCGTAGCGATTAATCGTGATGGCAGCGCGATCGCTTCTGGTGGTGCGGATAAAACCATTCGGATTTGGGACATGAAAACGGGACAGTCAATCCAAACCCTCAGCAATCACGAAGCGCAAATCCTAGCCCTTAGTTTTAGCCCCAAAGATGCAACCTTAGTCAGTGGCAGCGCCGATCGCACAGTCAAGGTATGGCAATTATTATCTCAATAGGTTCATAAAACTGACTAGAGTTTAAAAAATGCTGATTTATAGCGCTTTTTGAACTTCGCATTATTTTTTAGTCATGCAAGATAAGGTAAGGTAAAGATCTTAGTTAAGAGATCTTGTTAACTTATGATTAGCGATCGCTCCCATAAATCTCTAAAATCTCGCCGAATTTCCTTAAGATTATTATTAATTGTTCCTTTTGTCTTACAAATTATTGGTGCAGTCGGTTTAGTCGGCTATCTTTCCTATCGTAGTGGACAAAAAGCGGTAGAAAATATTTCTGAATCTTTGATGGAAGAAGTAGGCGATCGCATTCACGAAAACCTGAAAAATTACTTCCGTAAACCTACAGAAGTTCTTCAAAGTAATGCTAATGCCATTAAACTTGGCATGATTCCTTGGCAAGATTTTCCTAGTTTAGAGCAGTACTTTCGGCAACAACTGCAAGCTTTTGATGGCATCGGTTCTTTAGGTATTATTAATGAACAAAAAGAACTTCTAATTTTACAAAAAAATGATGAGAATTCTCAGACAATTAGTATCAGAGATCAATCAACTAATTACTTTTTTAATAGCTATATTGCTGACAATCAAGGAAACCGACTTAAACTAGTTAGAAGTTCCAACAAATCTGATACTCACAAATATCCCCCTAACGACCCTTGGTATGAAAAAACCAAAAAAGCCAATCGTTTGATTTGGATCATTAATGTTGAACGCATTAAAACTGATAAATCTGCCTTTGTTGCTTTAAATTTTATGCCTTTTTACGATCGCAACAATGTCTTTCAAGGGATTGTTGGTTCGTCAGTATCTTTAACACAACTAGGAGATTTCTTAAAAAGCCTAAAAATCGGCAAAACTGGTCAAGCTTTTATTATAGATCGAGAAGGATTACTAATTGATAGTTCTATCAACGAAACTCCTTTGATGTCAGGATTACCTGTAACTAATCCTAAAGAAAATGGGGGAAAGAATAAGTTAGCCAAACCAGAACGTTTAAATATTCTTAATAGCAATAACTTGGTTTTTCAAAAAACAGCTATTTATTTGAAAAAGTATTTTACTGATTTTTACCAAATTAAAAATAGTCAAAATCTTAGCGTAGTTATTGACAACAAGAAATATTATATTCAAATTGTTCCATTTCAGGATCAAGTAGATTTGGATTGGTTAACAGTTGTGATCGTTCCTGAATCTGATTTTATGGCAGAAATTCAGGCGAATACTCAATTGACAATTGTTTTATGTAGTTTTACCTTATTGATCGCTATTGGAATTGGTGTTTTAACTGCAAGGCGAATTACCAAGCCGATCCAGAAATTAAGTCAAGCAAGCCAAACATTAGCAAATCAAGAATGGCAAAAATCTGCACTCGAACAAGGCTTTTTAGGATTTGAAGATATTACAGAATTAGCAATCTTATCCGACTCTTTTAATCAAATGGCGACCGAGTTACAAACGTCCTTTGAAACCTTAGAAAATCGGGTAGAAGAACGCACCGTAGAGCTAGTTATTGCCAAAGATAATGCAGAAGTTGCCAATCAAGCTAAAAGCACCTTTATCGCTAACATGAGCCATGAACTGCGATCGCCTCTTAATGCAATTATTGGTTTTTCACAGCTTACGTTACGCACGAAACATTTACCATCTGCACAGTATGAAAACGCAGGAATTATTCAACATAGTGGGGAATATTTACTAACTTTAATCAATAATGTATTAGATTTTTCTAAGATCGAAGCAGGGAAAACGACTCTCAATAAAAAGGATATTGACCTCTATCAACTGCTTGATAATTTGGATGATATGCTGCATCTGCAAGCGGTAAATGCTGGATTAGAGTTAATCTTCGATCGCGGGGATAATCTGCCCCATTATATCTACACAGATGGAGTGAAATTACGTCAGGTTTTATTAAATTTATTGGGTAATGCGCTCAAATTTACGCATCAAGGCGAAGTGATTTTAAGTGTCAATTCTATAGAGAATCAAGATCAGAAAGAATATACTTTAAATTTCAGCGTTCGTGATACGGGAGTGGGGATTTCCTCTACAGAATTGTCCAAATTATTTGAGGCTTTTAGTCAAACAGACTCAGGACGGGAAGCCCAAGAAGGAACAGGGCTAGGATTGGCGATTAGTCGTCAGTTTGTGCAGTTAATGGGAGGAGATATTACGGTCGAGAGTCAATTGGGTAAAGGTACAACTTTTAACTTCTCAATTCAGGCGCAATTGGGTAAAGAAACTAGTAATGAAGATGCTGATCAAAGACGAGTCATGGCGATCGCACCCAATCAACCGACTTACAAACTTTTGGCAGTAGATGATAAAGCGATTAACCGTCAATTATTGCTTAGGCTCCTCGCCCCTTTAGGATTTGAGATCAAAGAAGCGAGTAACGGACAAGAGGCGATCGCAATTTGGGATGAGTGGGAACCTCATTTAATCTGGATGGATATGCGAATGCCCGTGATGGATGGTTATGAGGCGACCAAATATATTAAATCCACCACTAAAGGCAATGCAACGGCAATAATTGCCTTAACCGCAAGTGTTTTGGAAGAAGAAAAGGCGATCGTGCTTTCGGCAGGTTGCGATGACTTTGTGTGTAAACCTTTTAAGGAAAGTACAATTTTTGCTGTTTTAACGAAACATTTAGGGGTGAAATATATTTATGAGCAGTCATTGCAAGAAGATAATAATAGCGATCGCCTCGAATCCGTATTGACATCTACAGATTTAGCTGTAATGTCTGATCAATGGCGATCGCAATTACGCGAAGCATCATTAGAAGCTGACAGTAATCGCGTTGCGAAACTGATACAAGAAATTTTTAATCAAGAATCATATCTTGTAAAAGTTCTCGAAAAATATACTCGTCAATATAAATTCGATGAAATAGTAGAATTATTATCCTAGGCGATCGCACTATGTATCAAATTAAAGGGGCTTTAGTGAATCTTGATTCTCAGTCTGAGTCAAAAGGTAACATTCTCTTAGTAGATGATTTACCAGAGAACTTAAAATTATTGACTGAGGCACTCTCTGACCTTGGCTACACAGTGCGTAGTGTCGTCAGTGGAAGTAGGGCGCTCAAAACTGTAAAGTTAAAGCTACCTGATATTATTCTGTTGGATGTAAAAATGCCAGAGATGGATGGATATCAAGTTTGTGAAGCTTTTAAAAATGATCCCGAATTCTGTGATATTCCTATACTGTTTATCAGCGCTTTAGACGAATCCTTTGATAAATTAAAAGCATTTCAACTGGGTGGTGTGGACTATATTACGAAGCCCTTTCACATCGAAGAAGTTGTGGCTCGTTTAGAAGCTCATTTAACGATTCGGAAACAACATAGAATCTTGCAAAATGAAATTCTAAACCGCAAGGAAATTGAAGAGATATTGTATCAGTCCAAATCAATCCTTTCTGGTATTTTAAATACTTCATTAGATGGAATTGCGGCTTTGCAAGCAGTCCGAAACCCATTCACAGGAGATATTCAGGATTTTCGGTGCTTGGCAGTTAATCCCATTATTTCTAGAGTTCTCAAGCTCAACCCTGAAGATTTAATCGGCAAATGTATTTTGAGAAGGTTACTCCTTGTCCCAAAATTATTCGATCACTTTGTGACAGTTGTTGAAACTGGCGACTCTTTAGACGAAGATTTTTACTATCCAACTGAAGATTCTTGTTGGTATCACTATTTCGCCGTAAAGTTAGGAGATGGCTTTGCGATCGCGATCCGAGATATCACAGTCCGCAAGCAAACTGAACTCGCTTTACAGGAATTAAACTATAAATTACAAGAGTCAAATCGTAAATTACAGGAAGCAAATCATAAGTTGGAATTACTAGCCAATTTAGATGGATTAACCCAGATTGCCAATCGTCGCTGCTTTGATGATTACCTAGCAACAGAATGGCAACGCCATCAAAGAGAACAAAATCCTCTCTCGCTGATCCTGATCGATATTGACTATTTCAAACGCTACAACGATAGCAATGGACATCAAGGCGGGGATGATTGTTTAATTCGAGTAGCACAGGAAATTGCGAAAGTCCCACAGCGTCCGACGGATCTGATTTCTCGCTATGGTGGTGAAGAGTTTGCCGCAATCTTGAGCAATACTAATATGGAAGGAGCGCTACAGGTTGCAGCAGCCATCCAAACAGCGATCGCCAATCTTGCCATTCCTCACGATAATTCTGATATAAGCGATCGCGTTACCCTAAGCATAGGGATTGCTAGTTTGATCCCGACAACTGAGCTAAGTCTAGAAATTTTAATTGCCAATGCAGATGAAGCTCTTTATTCTGCGAAAAATCAAGGGCGCAATCGGGCGATCGCTTACGTTACATAACTCCGACATTGTGAGAAGATTTAGCAGGAAGAGTTACAGTTAAGTTTTCGGCTAGATCAATGAGATATTTGCTGCGTCGCTTTTGGAGTTGGTTTGCGATCGCTGTCCTATTATTAACGATGCTTTTTGGTTGCACCAATGGCCGAAGCCTTAATAATGGCAATAGATTAGGGATTAGCGATCGCACCGATGAGCGGATTGTTTTAGGCACAACTAGCAAAATTCGCACCCTCGATCCTGCCGATGCTAACGAATTTTTTATAAGTAACGTTTTCTATAACACCCTTGAACGCCTTTACACCTACAAAGAAGGCTCTAACGAGATTGTGCCGCAACTTGCTGCCGATATGCCAAAGGTTAGCGAAGACGGATTAACCTATACCGTGCCAGTGCGGACAGGCGTTAAATTTCACGATCGCACTAACTTTAATGCCTACACCATGAAATTTGCCTTGGAACGCTTCATCAACTCCAAGGGTACACCAGCCTATATTTTGGGCGATATAATCGACTCCATCTCAGCACCGAGTGACACCGAACTGATTTTTAAACTCAAACAACCCTTACAATTTTTCCCCAAGTTTCTCGCTTTTACAGGAGCCGCCGCCATTTCACCACAGGTTTATAAATACGCCAAGGATGAAACCACAGGCAAACTCCTATTTTTATCAGATAAACTAGTCGGTACTGGCCCCTATCAAGTTACGCAGTTTGTTGAAGGTAGCTATTTACGTCTTGACGCTTTTCCCGATTATTGGGGCAGAAAGCCTGTCAACAAAGGTGTTGACATTCAGTTTTTCTCCTCTAATTCCAACCTACTCAATGCTTTCAAAACAGGTGCAGTTGATATCGCCTTCCAAACCCTCACACCTACTCAAGTCAAGAATGTGGAAGCCAACGCTCAGCAAAATGGTTGGACGATCGCTTCAGGGCAAGGGGCAACCATTCTCTATCTAGTTTTAAACACCCAGCAAACACCCCTCAATGATGTGCGCGTGCGTCAAGCCTTAGCATCCGTGATTGATCGTCAACTTTTAGCATCAAGAATATTTTTTAATCAACGCGCCCCCCTCTATAGCCTAATTCCCAGTGCCTTTGCGGAATCAAAACCTGTATTCGAGCAGAAATATGGAGAAGGCAATGGCAAACTAGCAAGGCAATTGCTCGAAGAAGCAGGCTATTCCGATAATAAACCTGCTCAAATCACAATCTGGTATTCGCCTAAATATGGTGGTAATGGCGATCTGGTAGCTAGTACCCTTCGCGCCGCCATTCAAAGAAATATTGGCAAAATTCTGCAAGTCAAAACTGAACGGGTAGAAAGTACAGTCGGTTACGCTTTCATCGACAAGGGTGTATATCCTAGCTACTTACTAGATTGGACTCCCGATATTCTCGATCCTGACAACTACCTCAAACCCTTCCTAGATTGTGAAGAGGCAGAAGCTAATGTCTGTAAAAAGGGTGGTAGTCAGTTCCAAGGCTCATTTTACAACAATCCCAAAATGAATGAACTGATCGCCAATCAGCGTAAGGAAAGGGATGCAACCAAACGATCGCAAATAATTCAACAGATCCAAGAGCTATTAGCTCAAGATGTCCCCTTTATTCCTCTCTGGCAAAACAAAGAATATGCCTTTGCCCAAAAGGGAGTAAGTGGGGTCAAAATCGAACCTAATCAACAGTTGCCCTATTGGAATATTTTCAAATAAAACCTCAAATAATCAACCTCGCTCCGCGAGTTTGATTAGGGACTTGCGAGAAAATAAAATATCAATCCAGATTTTCCAGAATCGGTGGGGCGGCGAAGCCGCCCCACCGATTCTGGTTTTATATTTGGTACTTTATCGCAGTTTTCATTCTACTGAGGACAGGTGAAAATTACTCGGAGTGCTTACTCTAAAAAGTTCTAGCACTTCCATCTCATATTAGCCTATGTCCACATTTAGATGAAAACCGCTATATTACAGCAAAACTCGATCAAACCCGCCACAAGAAGGGTCGCAGGGCGAAGCCCCGCAACGGGTTTTATATTTTAATTTGTGGCGGGTTTGAAAACAAATTGCTGTAAGTCGCAAGTCCCTTATCACCTCAAAAAGAAAGCCTCGCGATGCGAGGCTTTCTTTTTTGGCTAGTTTATTGACTAGTTTCACTAATCGATAATTGATAATTGGCGCGATCGCCGTCATTAGTACCGACCCAAATTTCATATTTCCCTGATACCCAAGCCCCTGATAATTCAGGACTTTTACCACTACGGCAATAAATACCATCGGGACCTTTAACTAATAGAGACAAATCGCGATCGCCCGACACCTTTAAGCTCAGAAAACCAAAGTTTTTCTGTACCGTCAAGGAATGATTGGGACCTTGTTGGGTTAACCCTTGGCATGTGCCATTTGCCTTAGCCGTAGCGATCGCTTGCAAAGATACATCCCCCCCTGCTTTACCAGCATAAACCTGAGGATCAGGAGTAAATCTTGGTGATAGCGGTTTGAGTACTTCTTGGCTCATTACAGGCGCAACAGACAGGAGCATCGGTACTAGACTAGCTCCTAGCCAAGACATCGGCAGTTTCAAGAATTTCATTTTTGACGTATTTCACTCAAAGAGAACTTGTAGGGGAAAGATTGATTAATAGTTTTAGATCCGATCCAAACTTGATAGGTTCCTTTAGGTAAACGTTCATAGGCATGAGGATAACGTCCACCTGATTCATCGTCGGCACAAATGACAATACCATTCGAGCCTTTGATCAACATCGTTGGATCATCATTAATATTATTGGTATAAACCAAAAGATCCATCACAGGAAAAGTTTCTGTCAAAACAATCGTGTGATTGGGTTCAGTCTTAGCAAAACCGCGACAGTTGCCAGCAATTCCTGCAATACTTGCCAAACTTACATTGCCACCACCATTTCCGACCACAGCAACAGGATCGGGTCGAAAGTTTCGCCCCAAGGAAATTGCACTCTGAGCCAAACTAGGAGCAGCGATCGCCAAAGCTACGGTCATACCTGCGAGAGTTCCCCAACCTAGCTTCCGCATATTCGATTGACAATTATGATAAATGTCCATACCTGACTCCGTGTAAATGCATGAATCTAGATGCTTTATTTTGGGATTCATTTGGTCATTATGACCCAACAGATCATGATTTTGTTCCTAAAAACTAACTTAGGAACTTGCGACTTAATAAAGCACCAAATATAAAACCAGAATCGGTGGGGCGGCGAAGCTGCCCCACCGATTCTGGAAAATCTGGATTGGTACTTTATTTTCTCGCAAGTTCCTTAGATAGGCATCGCAAAGCGATGCCTATCTAAGTTGGTTTTTAGGACTGAGTAGCTGGGCATAATTAAAAACCACAACTAAAAGCTGTAGCGCATGCACAGCGTGCGCTACAGCTTTTAGGATTTTATATTTAATTGCGCCTAGCTACTTAAGTATCAACATCAATTGTAAACAAATATTAATTTATTGCCGTCATGCTGGCATAACTCCTTGACAGCAATAAATTCTACCTGTAACGTTAGTTGCATACCCGGGTATTCACTGTTCTAAACCATTATGCAAGACAAGCAAAAGGTAACTTTTTATCTCCCCGAACGACTACATCAGCAGCTTAAAATCCGTTCGGCTATTGATGGTGATTCGATGTCAGATTTGGCGGACAAAGCAATTAGCTTCTATCTAGCCCACGCTGATATTGTCGAATCTTCTGGTATTGGGCATACTCATCAGACTTACAACTGTCCAAGCTGTTCTCAGACTGTTGTAATCCGAAGTGGGGAACTGCTAGCGATCGGGGGCAATCGCATTCAAACCTTGCCTACAACTGTTGGCAAAACTGATAGTCCAGACGAAGAACAACTGGTTTCCATTGGCTAATTTTCTAGATAACCAGTTTCTATAATTATCTTTCTGTAGACAAGGTGAGGACAGAGGCGCAAACCTCGGTATTACAATATGCAAGAACAACTTAGCATTTTAATTCAAGCCCAATATCCCTTGATCTACCTCAACACCCCAGAGGAAGAAAGGGCAGAACGGGCGATCGCGACTATCTCTCAACTAAAGCCAGTCCGCCGTATGTTCACATGGACTATGACTCAAGGGCTAGTTGAGTATGGGCAGACAACAGGCGCTCAGCATAATAGTTTGGCACCAGAAGCTGCCTTGTCATCAATTATTCGTGCCGATTCTAAAGAACCCACAATATATATCTTCAAAGACTTACATCCTTTTCTAGATCAGGCAGGAACTGTTCGTTGTTTACGCGATGCTGTTGCTAACTTTAAAGGCACTCAAAAAACGATCATTTTGATGTCGCCAGTGCAATATATCCCCATTGAACTGGAAAAAGAAATTGTCGTTCTTGATTTTCCTCTACCAGATGTGAATGCGATCGAAGAAGTCCTCGATCAGCAATTAGGTCAAGTTCGCACCAGAAAAGTATCTGCGGAAACTCGCGAAAAATTAGTCAGGGCAACCTTAGGACTGACCCAGGATGAAGCTGAAAAGGTTTATCGCAAAGCTCAGGTCACTAATGGCAAGCTAACTGAAGAAGAAGTTGAAATTGTTCTATCTGAGAAACAACAACTAATCCGTCGTAATGGCATCCTCGAATATATGGAGGACGAAGAAGACATTAACGACGTGGGGGGACTCGAAGAGCTAAAACATTGGTTGCAACAGCGATCAAATGCCTTTAGTCAAAGAGCCAGAAATTACGGATTGCCTCAACCCAAAGGGATGTTAATCCTTGGTGTCCCTGGTTGCGGAAAGTCTTTAATCGCCAAAACCACGGCGAGGCTCTGGTCATTACCTCTGATTCGTCTCGATATGGGGCGCGTCTACGATGGCTCTACCGTTGGTAAGTCAGAGGCAAATTTACGCAATGCCCTCAAGGTTGCCGAATCAATTTCACCGATGATTTTATTTATCGATGAGCTTGATAAAGCCTTTGCAGGTGGAGCAGGCTCGGCTGATTCCGATGGTGGTACATCCTCACGCATCTTTGGTACGTTCCTTACATGGATGCAGGAAAAAAAATCACCTGTATTTGTGATGGCAACCGCCAACCGTATCGAAAAGCTACCCAGTGAATTTCTCCGCAAAGGTCGTTTTGATGAGCTTTTCTTTGTCGATTTGCCTAACGGTGAAGAGCGCCGAGATATCTTTAAAATCCATCTGTGCAAGCGTCGCCCAGATGTTGAAAAATTGGAAAGGTTTGATTTTGAACAACTATCGAAAGTAAGCGATGGTTTTTCAGGGGCGGAAATCGAACAGGCAGTCATTGCTGCCATGTATGAAGCTTTTGCCCAAGATCGGGAGTTTACCCAGCTAGATATCATTTCGGCTGTGAAATCAACAACTCCCCTCTCACGCACGATGACTGAGCAGGTTGCTGCTTTGCGTGACTGGGCAAGGATGCGGGCTAGACCCGCCGCCACCTCCGTCGCTGAATATCAGCGCATGGAGTTTTAAAAAGCTTAGTCCTGCTGTTTCGTAGTCAGCAGGTTTAAGGCTAGATTCTAAAGAATGTTTTTCTAAACGATCTTTAGGCTAGCAGCTAACATAGGAGGAAGAACCACCAACACTCTTATGTCTCCCGTTTGAGTCAACAGTCAAGTTCACATTTGTTTACAGGAGCAAAACTATTATGTCTCATTTCAGCACACTTCGTACAAAAATTACTGATGCCGAAGTCCTCAAGTCGTCCTTGCGCGATCTAGGTATCAGTGTTAACACAGAAGCTGATGTTCGTGGCTATAACAGCCAACGCATTCGTGCCGACATTGTGGCTACTCTTGAAGGTGATTATGATTTGGGCTGGTCACGCAATGCTGACGGTTCCTTTGATCTAATCGCTGATCTTTGGGGTGTCGCCAAAAAGCACAATCAGACTGAACTGATCAACTCGATCAACCAGAAGTATGCTGTAAACAAGGCTTTGACTGAAGTAAAACGTCCTGGTTTGAGCAATGCCAACGTCAAACTTGTCTTGCAATAGGGTGTCTAATCTTGCGAGTTAACTATGCAAATTAACAGGCTAGTCAGGGATGACTAGCCTGTTTTTTATGGCTTCGCTAGCGATTGTTTTCCCACCTTCGGTGGGAAAACAATCGCTTCATTAGGTGATGCTTTTTTAATTGAGGTGGAAATGCTAAAGTGAACCTAGTCAAAACAATAATGAAAGGAAGTATGCAGCCAATAATTTTTCCAGGTTCGGCAGTGCGGGTTATTAATGAAGGTGATACCTATTGTGGATTTCAAGGGCAGGTGCAACGAGTGACTGATGGTCGTGTTGCTGTGGTGTTTAGTGGTGGTAACTGGGAAAAGATTGTGTCATTTCGTGCCTCGGAGTTAGAACTGATCGATACAACTGTTAGCTCTAAAGCGAAGAAAAAATAACTGTGGCAAATTTACCGACTCCAAATAAGTCGTTAGATAAATCTTCGGACAAGCCGTCTGATGTTAGTCAAGCGGGAAGTTTGGCTGTGAAATTTATATTTCGCAGTGCTTTGCTGGGTGTGAGTGCGATCGCGGGTATCGTTATTGGTCTAGCGATCGCTGTTTTGCGCCCAGATGTAGTTTGGCAGCCCTCATCTAATAACTTTTTAAATTATAAAAAACAGCAGTTTACTCTTTCTGCCGATGCCTTATTTGAAGTTAATAAAGCTACTATTCGCACCGAAAGTTTCCGCCTATTAGATGAAATTGCGGCCCAATTGCCCTTAGCAGCAGGCAAGAAAGTGCGAATTAATGGACATATGGATGTAACTGGTGCAGGAAATGAGTTAACTCTGTCCTATTTACGCGCCTCAGCAGTTAAGGAATATTTGGCAAGACTACGCGGCGAGCAAACCTATTATTGGATGGTGGTTGGCTATGGCGCTAGTCGTCCTTTGGCTAGTAGTGTTGCTGATAGTAATGGCAAAAGTAACCGCCGCATTGAGATTTTTGTAGATGATTAGATATGCAGATTACTTTTCTCGGTACTAGTTCGGGTGTGCCTACACGCGGACGGAATGTTTCAAGTGTGGCGGTGCGTTTACCTCAACGAGCTGAAGTCTGGTTGCTAGATTGTGGCGAGGCAACTCAGCATCAATTGCTACGAAGTGATGTAAAAATTAGCCAAATCACTAAGATTTTTATTACCCACATGCATGGGGATCATATTTTTGGTTTACCAGGCTTGCTGGCGAGTTGTGGGATGGCAGGCAATGTAAGCCATATTGATATTTATGGACCAACTGGTTTAGGTGAATATCTTGATGCTTGTTTGCGCTATAGCGAGACGCGCCTTTCCTATTCGATCAAGGTGCATCGGGTAAAGACAGGGATGGTCTGTGAAGATTCAGAATTTTATATGATGGCGGCTCCGCTCAAGCATAAGGTGACGGCGCATGGTTATCGTCTAGTGGAACGCGATCGCGCGGGTAAGTTTGATGTTGAGAAGGCTCTCTCTATGGATATTCCCTCAGGTCCGATTTTTGGTGAACTGAAGCAGGGAAAGATGGTCACACTTCCCGATGGACGCAAAATTGATGGTAAACAGTTTTGTGGCACTCCTCAAATTGGGCGAAAGATTGCCTACTGCACAGATACAGTTTTTTGTGATAGCTCAGTGGAACTTGCTCAGAATGCTGATGTCCTAATCCATGAATCTACTTTTGCTCATCAAGATTCAGCTATGGCTTTTCAGCGTTTACATTCCACTAGTACAATGGCGGCGCAGGTAGCACTCTTGGCAAATGTAAAGCAGTTAATCATCACTCATTTCAGTCCACGCTATGCCCCTGGCAATCCAATTCTATTGGAAGATCTCGTAAATGAAGCGAGAATGATTTTTGCAAATACTATTCCTGCCTATGATTTTATGACCTATGCGATTGCTCCGCCGCATTCTTCCTAAAAGTGGCTAACATCTACTTTTTATCGCCTCTTCTAAGTAGCTAGGCGCAATCAAATATAAAACCCTAAAACCTGTGGCGCACGCTGCGCGTGCGCCACAGGTTTTAGATCTTGGTTTTTAATTAGGCTCGGCTACTTAACCACAAATTAAGATAGCGATCGCACAGCGTAGACATTACAATGAGATTCCCATAGATACTTTGCCTGATGAAGAGGTTCTGGCTCTTTGTAATTTGCAAATGGGTGGACAGCCAAGATTAGCTCACTAACTGGAGAGTCAGCTTATATCCAAGCGCTTTAGCAACTTTTGTCACTGTCGCAAAACTAGGATTACCATCGGGGGATAATGCCTTGTATAGTCCCTCTCTTGTTAAGCCTGATTCTTTTGCTAACTGAGTCATGTTCTTGGCGCGAGCGATGACGCTAAATGCATGGATGATCACGTTAGGATCATCACCTGATTCTTCAAGACAAGCTTCCAAATATAATTGAATATCTTCTTCTGTTTTTAGGTGTTCTGCTGAGTTCCATCGAGTAGTGGTAATAGCCATAATTTAATCCTCTAATTGTTTAACTAGTTCTTTAGCTTTATTTATGTCGGAAGTCTGAGTGCTTTTATCGCCGCCACATAGAAGTATCACAAGGATTGAACCTCTCTGCACAAAATACACTCTATAGCCAGTGCCGTAAAATATTCGCATTTCGCTTACTCCTTGTCCAACTGGAGCAACATCACCAAAGTTTCCCATTTCCATGCGATCGATACGGGCTTGTATGCGGGCTTTGGCTTTTTTGTCTCTTAATTTGACAAACCAGTTGACGAATATTTCTGTCTGGCGGACTTCAATCATGTGTTAACTGTAGTTCACAGTACAAAACTTGTCAATCGCCAAAACGAGATTGTGATAACGGCGATCGCATCTCAAGGGAAGAGTCGAATCTTTGGTTAGCTTGTCCTATTTGCAATAGCCATAAAGCTGGCAAAATTGAGGCGATCGATTTAGTTACGAATGTGTTCAAACTGTTCTTTAATTGCTTTAAATATAGGGATTAACTTAGGAAGTGCAGACTCTTCATACCACACATCAATTTCATTAACGAGTTCATCCTCATCCTCATCCATATTAATTAGTGTTGGGTAGCTGCTCAAAAACGATCTTAAAGCCATATAAGTATAATCTTCAAGAAATTTTGTTTTATCTCCCCAACCATTATCACTTAAGAATAGATCAGAATCACCTTCAAAGGACTCAATCCAGCCTTCACATTCGTCTGTTAACAGGTAGTGATTAGATCCAAGGTATTCCAAGAAAAAGGAACTTAAACCATAATCTCCAGTCACCTCTTCGTTATTTTCAATTACTAAACTACCAAAATCAGATATTGCCCTATCAAGAGATTCAGGAACGCCATAGCTATCACATTCTTCGTTATCACAATTAAAAATAACTTCACCCATAATAGACTCGGCATCATCCATTCCATTATTTGCGATATACTCGGCTAAATCTTTCTTCGTATAATGCAGATGGTTAAAAGCGTTTGCAAAATTTACAAAATCTCTTCTGCTTGTATACTCAGATTTCATATCCTCAGGGATACTAAAATCTATTTCCTCTTCCTCTTCCTCTTCTTGATTTGATAACGATTCTGGTTGAGTATTCTCAAAAGACAAAGCATCTAAAACTTCATCAGTTGTTGGTTTAAAGTTGGGTTCTGAAATTTCAACCCTTTCTGCCCAAATGTAGTAAACCTGCTCTAATGTTCCTGAATGTACACTCCAGCCCCTTGTATTTTTCTGGCGATTAACCTCTACTAAAAGCCACTCTTGCTGCGAATCATCTTTTGGTTTGGTCGCAAAAATAAAGCCCAGTATATTCGCATTTTCTATTGAATCAACATAATCTAGGCTGTAAAGAGAGCCTTGCCATCCCTTCTCTCCATCAGTTGCTAAAAATATTGCACCTTCTTGTAATTCACTTTGGGGTGAAAAAATGAAAACATCTGGGATTTCTTGATTTGAATAGACTTGAGGACACCAACCAAACTGGGCAAGCATAAAATTTAGCAATTGATCAAATTCAGATAAATTAGATGTCATTAAAGCAACATCTCCCTCCTCATCTACTTGGCTCTTAGTCCACTTGACTTGCTCTTTGAATTTGTGGGCTGCTCCTGCAAAAGCACTATCATCAGATAGTGCTAAATCTACCCCAATATATCCGTTTTCAAGAAGTTGATCGATTGTTTGATCGGAGATAAAAGGATTTTTGAGAGAAAAATCAGATTCTGCTGGTTTTGACATATTTACTCTTGATACTTTAAATTAACTAAGAGGCGGTTTGGCATGGTAACCATACAATAACTGATCCTACATTCAGCAGGTTATTTAGGACAAAAAATAATATTTTGGTTGTGATCACCCTAGCCAACTGCTCAACATTCATCTCACGAGCATCCAGATAATTTATCACCGACTCCCGTTTAACAAAATTGGGAATACCTTCTGTATCAGGTTGAAGAATACAACTAAGATCAGATTTGGCTCTGCGCGTAGTCACATTCACAAATAAGTATTTTTCGGCAGAGGTTTTAGCGATCGCAATATAAAGATGTTGATCATTCGGAGGAGTCTCCAACAAAAAAGCATCACCCAAATTAACGTTGATGCCTGTCATTACGCACTCAGAACCTCATCTAAATAAGCCTCTCTTGCCGCTTCTTGCCTTATCGCCGCAATCTCCTCAATAGTCTTGCCCATAAACCTCAGCACATCATCAACCACAATCGGAATACGCGAACCATCAGGATCTTTCCATTCAGGTAGATCGTGCGTCCATTCGGCAACATCAAAAGGATTAAGATGCCCAAAAGTTTGGTAAACCTCATGGATAATTTCCTCCTCTTCTTCACAAAGATCGTCAGTGCTAGGATCGGCTAACAGATAGACATTGTGGTTGACATCACGGACAGAAATAAACTTCTTCCAAAGCGGTAAAGCTCCATCAACAGACTTTCCTTTAATCAGATCATACACACCACTCAGAACGGGACCATAATCCATCGAGAAATAACAATCTCCAGTAATTGTTTGTTCTATACGTTCTAAAGCTATGCGATCGGCAATATAAAGCATCTTCAGCAAACCTAGATATTTCATCGGCTTACCATGCAACTTTAAAAACATTGCTGCGGCTTCAACAGCTTTTTGAGGATGAAACCGAAATAAAATCGCCATAACTGATTTCCTGCTCTCACGGCTCTCCATACTATTATAAAATCTTAACCTTGCAATGATCGCCTCAACTACAGATTTTAGCGATCGCCTATGCACTTAATCATTAGATGACAAGGCGATCGCCTATCTCATAGGACGAACCACACTAACCAACTTACCTAGCAATATCTCCTCACCCAAAATAGCTGCATGAATTCTCTCAGCTAGAGCCAATCTATCTCCATCATCCGTACAAATAATAATTCCACCATGATCGGGAATCGATCTATGCAAACGTTTGAAATCCTTGCGATTTAAAGTTAAAACAACTCGCTCATTACTACCCGCAAAAGCAAGAACGCGATCGTCAGGAATTTTGAGATTAGCATTCCCCGCCTCTTGGACAGTCAGAACATCATGCCCAAAATTGCGTAAATGTTCCACAACCTCATAGGGAAACTGCTCATCGGCATACAAACGACCCATTAGGCTTCTTCGTTCTCTTTAATAGCCAAGGCAATTTCTTCAGGATACATCGAAGCATAAAACCAAGCATTTGCTAAATCACTTACCGATAGAGTCGGGTAATCTTTTAGAAGTTGAGATTCACTAATACCGATATCACGAGCGTTAACCAAAACCCACACAGGAATCCGAGTCATACCAATACAAGCATCACCACCACATACCCCCAACGTCTTCTGAATGCCCCGCCAAGGATTGCCAAGACTTTGAGCTAATATCTGAATTGCCCGTGTTTTTTCGTTTTGGCTTAAAGACAGTAGTTGTGGTTCTAAACTTTGTAAAGTCATAAAATTACTCCCAAACTGTAAGCAGAGAATCAATACTATTATACTTCATGAAAGAATCAAATTATCCCAAATGTCAGCGATCGCCTATGCGCTTAACTATGTGATGACAAGTCGATCAAAGTGCATCTTCATCAGCTATCACCTAGCCACTAAAATATAAACGATATAAGCTATTAAAAATTCACTAATTATGAAACAGTTTGCTTTTGTTAACGATGCCGCCGAAAGAGAATACAAAGACTTCCCAAAAGAGATTTAACAACAATTTGGAACTAGCTTAAGAGCAGTCCAAGACGACAAAAAGCCATTCTTACCAATCCAAACTCTTGAAGGAATTGGCGCTGGTGTAATCGAACTTAAAATAAATGGTAGTCCAGCCTTTAGGCTTGTCTACATAGCAAAATTTCTAGATAGCGTTGTCGTCTTACACTCATTTGAGAAAACAACAAACGGAGTAGATCGACAAGCTATGAAAACTGTCGAAAAAAGATACAAGGAACTGAAAGCTGAAATCGAAAAAATGAAAAGGCAGAAGTAACTAAGCGACCTTAGCTAAATCTTTTGTTTGGATTTTAATAGAAGCACTTTCCAAACTACTAAAAGTAAACTCAGTCCTAAATCCAAGCTTATCAAGCATTGAAAAAAGCATATCCAAAGTAAACTTATCAATTTTTCCATTCACAATATCCGACACACGCGGCTGAGTAACTGCCAACTTCTCAGCCGATTCCTTTTGCGTCCAACCTTTATCTTCAATTATGTCTCGAATCATGATCGTCAAATCAGCCTTCAAAACCGACTTACTAGCAACTTCAGGCTCCTCGATCGCATGAAACGGACTTTCGTAAAACTTGATCGACATAGTTTTTTACATGTATCTAAATGCCAACAAATTATACAAAATTTTATATAATAAGTCAAATCTAGATTTAGCGATCGCCCATAATAAGCTTGCTACAATAAATGCAACTCACAATCGCCAAATCACAAACCATGCAAATTATCCTAGAAGTCCCCGATCGCCTCGGCGAAAAACTACAAAGATTAGGCGATCGACTCCCTGAAACCCTAGATCGATTACTTGAAGAAATTCCCACCACAGAAACAATCTCTTACCAAGACGATCGCCAAATTGTCGAGCTTCTAGCAAGTCAACCCAGTCCTGAAGCAATCCTCGCTATCCGTTCCACACCAGCCTTACAAGCGCGGATGAGCGAACTACTCGAACGCAGCAAATCTGGAAGCCTCTCCCAAATTGAAGAAGCTGAACTCGATCGCTATTTACTCTTAGAGCATTGGGTAAGACTAGCTAAAGCCCATGCATATAGACAATTACAGAAATCAGCATGAGCTATATATCAGTTCCCCTACCTCGGCTAGTCACCCAACGCGCTGAAGAACAGTGCGAATATTGTCGATATCCTCAAGCAGCTTCATTCTTTACTTTTGAAATAGAACATATCATTGCTGAAAATCACGATGGCATTACCGAAGCCGAAAACCTAGCTTTAGCTTGTCCTTGCTGCAATCGTTTCAAAGGCACTGATCTTGGTTCCATTGATCCTGAAACAAAGCAACTAACCCCATTTTTTAATCCTCGTATGCAGCAGTGGTCAGATCACTTTCGCCTAGAAGGAGGAAACATTCTCCCACTTACTCCTGAAGGACTTGTTACTACTAAAACCCTCCAAATTTAACCTTCAGGAACGTGTTATCGAACGCGAACAACTCATTAGTATTGGGAAATATCCAGTACTCTAAGAACTTCTTTAAGCAACATGACTTTCACAGCAGTCCTAGAGAACATATCCAGAGCAACCATCGCCACAAAAATTTGTTACCTACGATATTATACCTTCCAACAATTGTGATACATTACCTCTTTCCTGATCTCCAGCCTGAGTAGTTACGTTTTTTGAGTAAGTTGGAGTAAAAAATCGCCTCTTCTAACCACAAATTAAGATCGCGATCGTAAAGCGTTGTTTTTTGCTTAGCCTGAGTCATGCGTTTAGGAGATTCGATAGAGAATTTACAAAATTTATTTATGATTTACTGGAATATCGCGATCGCATCTTTAATCCTAATCATGAGAGTCATCTCATCGATAGGCGAAGCCATAAACCCACATTTCTCGTAAAAAACCTTTGCATTCTCAGAAATAGCATGGACAAGAATAGCTCGTATTCCTGCAATTTCAGATGCTTGTAGAGTTCGTAAAATCGCGTCCCTTAGCAAGGCACGACCAAGCCCTTTTCCCTGCCAACTGCGATCAATTGCTAACCTTCCGATCACCATTACTGGAATTGGATCGGGCATATTCCGCCGCACTTTACCCGTGGCAACAGATTGAACCACTGAGCCATTAGCAAGGCAATAAAAACCAATCACAACATCTTCAGTACAGAGAACATAGGTACGCGAAGCACCCTCCATTTCATTTTTAATTGCTCTATTCTTTAACCAGTCATCTAGTTGACTATTGCCAGAGTCGAACCCCTTGATCTGGTGAGATAAATTGAGTTTTTCAGGCGATCGCAAATTATCTAAACTTATTCCCACGGAGATTTAGTTGTTAGTAACTTCTGTAACTTTTGATTTGGTTGAGGAACTCCATCTAATAATGCTGTAAATTCCTGATACTTTAATGGATCTAGATCAAAGAAAGCCCAATCTAAAAGAACATCTTGCGCCTTCTGATATGCTGACTCAAGCATAAACTCAGAGCGTGTTTTACCCTGTACTTCGGCAGCACGATCAATGATATTCCGTTTCTCTTGTTTCACACGGATGTTAATCGTTACATCCCGATTTTGGCTAGAAGTGGTGTTATCTATCAAGGTAGACATAGGAATTTACCTAAAATATGAATTTCTTTATTGTAAGATTTTGTATACACAATGTCAACACATTATCGAATTTCATGAAAAGCGATCGCCCCTTCTAACCACAAATTAAGATCGCGATCGCACAGCGTTATTTTTTGATCGCTATTCTAGGAAATAGGTTTGAGCATTGTTTAGAAATATCTTCAATTAATTCTTGGGTAGATCTTCGGTATAGCTTTTCTTCCTTTTGTGAACTCTCTTTGTCGCAATAGTTGTTAAGTCTCCCTTTACAAGAGATGTCATTAATTCTGCAACTACATCATTACTCCAATAGTCAGCATGAGCATCTGCCATTCCTAAAGCCATACCCGCATGAACCTGACCGAGACGTAACGCCCCTGTCTCAGCACTATTTCCGTGCATCCATAGGAATTGATCGGTGAATAGGAACTTACTCGCTTTATCGTGCTTAATTGCGTTTCCCAACGGATAAGCAATTAAATCTGATGCATGAATAATATTTAGCCAAGTCAGGGATTTATTGCTTTTTTCTGCAAAATTATCAACAGCAGAAAAGTCAATATCTTGATGCAATCTCATAAATAAAAGTGGCGAACCCATAGTTACTAAGCCACGCAATTTCAAGGAAGAACTACTGGAGTTGAAAAATTTGCGAAACTCATGAGCGGGATCATTTTCAGGTAAATCTTTAGCAAAAAGCAGATCCCATAAAACCAATGTTCCTAGAGAATGTGAAACTATTGCTATTTCTTTGTCTTCGGGATGACTTTTAATAAATTTCTGAAATTGGATTAAAATTTCTTCACGAATTGATGCACCTGTATTTGAATTTAAATAGGTTAAGAAGTCACCAAAAAACTTAGCAATAAAATCTTCACGCGCTCCTTGATGTCGATAAATATCCCATTCACTGCCCTTGAGTTCTTTACATTTATCGGATAGATTTTTTACGTCGGCACGAACCCAGTTAAACAATTCATCGGTTTTGCTTTTAAAAGCATGACCCCAAAAGCTTGAATAAAAGATAGGTGAGTCAACATTCTTTTTGCTCAGATTTTCTTTAACTTTCTTCTTGAACTGATCACCATAGCCAGCATCTTGAGTCGCAACACCATGAATTAAAAATACGAGCATAAATTCTAAAAATTATCCTAACTTAGAACAGATTAAACTCTAAAACTTTAAAAGTAAAGGTAATAATTAGGTATTTGCCGATTTTTAATGAAATTTAAGTCTCTTCCCAAAATTTAACAGTTAGCACCGCATCAACGTCTCGACTAAACAGCCATGTACTAGGAAAACTTATTTCATATTCTGTTTTCACTATTTCTAAGGCAGTGTCAAATGACTCATCAAAGGACTGCAAGAAGTGCCGTTTAAGGCTTGGAGACTGCCTTAAAAGTCTTCTGAGTTGATCGCGTTGGTTAATGATCGTGACTTCCCAACCTCTATAACAATCAGGCATATCGACATAGCATCGCTTGAGAATATGCTCGATCAGTCTAATAAGTCTATTCTCGACCTCATGCTTGGTACTACCAGACAAACCTTCTAACTCCTCAATTAAGTTTTCGACATCTAGATTTTGAAAATCACCACACTTTAACTGCGCGATCGCCTCTTCTAACCACAAATTAAGATCGCGATCGTACAGCGTTGTTTTTTGTTCGATAGTCTGGGTCATAGGTTTAGGCGATGCGATAATGCATTTATCAAGTGTATCCCAAAAAACAAGGGGCTAAAGCCACTCAGGATTTTTTAGCGAAATAAATTACATCGGGCAAATTTTCAAAATGGTCATCAGCAGTAATAAGCTTGACCTTTTCTTGTTGTGCTGTTGCATAGATAATTGAGTCCGCAAAACTCAATTTATATTTTTGCGATAACTCAGAAGCACTTAATGCTAAGGATTCTGTCAAAGGAATTACATTTGCTTGTTGCGTAAGTGTAATAACTTCCATCGCCAACACCTCATCACGCTCACGGCAGATCCATTTGTGTAATTCTTACTGTATGCAAGTAGGAACAATAAGATTGTGGATATCTCCCAAGTAGGAGGCAAATTCATCAGCTAGTATCCCATCAGTCAACCACTCAATCCATCCGCAAGTATCAACAAGAACTCTCATACTCTTTCACTGCGATCGCGTACATTGCTAATATTCGCTCCCTTTAAAACACCGCGTAATGATTGAATAAAAGGCTTAGGTACAAGCGTGATTGAATCACCTTGTAGTAAGATTGTAAACTTTTGTCCTGCTTTCAAGTTTAGCAAATCCCTTATTTCTTGTGGAATTGGGACTTGATATTGCTGTGATAAACTAACTTCTAGCATTGTTGATACCATTTATTTTAGATTAAATTCATTCGCAATAGACTATAACAATAATACAATCTAGTTTCATGGATGTTATTCAACTGCTTTTGATAATACTTTAGCTTTAGATGAGATTGCCTCTTCTAACCACAAATTGCGATCGCGATCGCACAGCGTTGTTTTTTGTTCGATAGTCTGTGTCATGGTTTCAGTTACCGATCTTCAAAACAATGGCTAAGGCTTGGCTAATTTCTTGCATTGTTGCGTCGTCCAGAGTTCCTACTTGCTTGATTAGTCGTTGTTGAGAAACAGAGCGAATCTGAAAAGTGTCTGCGGTTGATAATTTGCTGAGTCTATTTTTTGTTGTGGGTTCAAGCTTCACCATCCAAGGGACTTGGATAAATGTTGGGTTCCATCCTGTAATCGGAACAATGACTTTTAGTCGTAGTACGCCTATTTCGTCACTACTAACAATTATGCAGGGTCGAGTTTTTCCAATTTCATCGCCGATGCTAGGATCGGCACTATACAGCCAGATTTGACCTCTAAGCATAGTCTTGATACTCATAGAAGTCTTCGTTATTGGCATCAACAAATTCAGTTAGGTTGCTATTTTCAGCATAGAAGGGGCGCATGATTTCAGCAGCTTCCCTTAAGCTAAGTTTTTCTGGTTTGTCTATGTCTTGTCGCAGTAGCTTTAAGGCAAATTCGATTACCTCTAGGCGATCGCTATTCGGCATTTGTTTGATTGCTTCTAAAATTTGAGTTTTAATCATAGTTGTTTGAATAATCTAGGGTAAAAAATCGCCTCTTCCAACCACAAATTAAGATCGCGATCGCACAGGATTATTTTTCGCTCAGTCTGGGGCATAGGTTTTAGTTAGGGAGTATTTAAACAACATCAACCAAATCTATCTTAATTCTTTTACCTACTGCCCTAGCTGCCTTATCCAAAGTTCGTAAAGTTACTGAATCATACTCAGGATCAAGTAACCGATCTAGTGCTGCGCGGCTAGTTTGCATAGACTTAGCCATCTTGGATTTAGTCAAGCCCCGTTCCTTCATTGCTTGTTCAACTTGCCAAGCCAAAACACGCTTCAGTGCAACTTCTGTTACTTCATTTAAAATCCCTTCCTGTTCTAGAAAGTCATCAAAAGCAGAACCTAAATAGTAATTATTAGACATGGTTAACTCCCAGCTTTGTTTTTAAATTCAGTTTGTCGCTTGATGGCTAAATTCAAATCTTCCTTAGGTGTTTTTTGCGTTTTCTTAGTAAAACCGTGCAGGAGAATCATTTGCTCTCCCTCCACACAAAACAAAACTCTGGTAATCGTATTTTCAAGATTAGTACGCACCTCATACAATCCTTTACCCATAGGGCGACAGGTAGGCATTCCAATAGGAAATCCAAACTCAATTGTTTTAATGTCTTCTCCTATTTTTTGTCTATCTTCTTTCGATAAAGTCATCAGCCAATCTCTAACAGGTTCTTTACCAGATTCGGTTTTGAAAAAGCTTGCTTTAATTCTCTTAATATTGCTCATAGGAAAATTACAGCAGAAGCTCTCAAAAGATAGAAATCAAGTGGTAAATAAGTGAGTATTTAGCTTTAATTATATTATTGTATCATTTTTGGTACGCTAAAGCGACAAAATGTAAGGAGCATATAGCGCCCTTGTCACAGAGATTCGCCTCTTCTAACAACAAATTAAGATCGCGATCGCACAAGGTTGTTTTTTGTTCAATAGTCTGGGTCATTCGATTACCTCCAATAAATCGCTATTCAGCATTTGTTTGATTGCTTCTAAAATCTGAGTTTTAATCATCGTTTTTGTCCATTTATTTAAAAAGATGCTATGCACAAAGAGAAACAACTGATTTCTCATCATTGACACCATCCAAACTACTAATAGTTTGCCTATTTTCAAATACACCAGTTTCAATAATTGCTGTGCATAACTTATCGATTACAGGAACTGAAACGCTATTACCAATTAACTTCATCCACTTTGCTCTTGACTCTGGCAACTTAAAATCTTTAGGAAATCCTTGTATTAAACAAGCTTCACTTTTAGTAATCTTTCTAAATGCTTTAGTCTTATAAACTTCTTGAATAAATCTACTTTTAAATTCGTCCTGACTTGATGCTTCTATAGTCTTTAAAGTTATAAAGTCATTTGTATCACTTGCCACTAAAGTTGGAAAAATATCGGAACTTGGTAAAAATATACGATTTACACCAAATAATCCTGTACTTATCTTAGTATTTTTAAAATCATAACGAACTTCATGACATTCAATAATTGCCTTTTTCTTAAGAGATTCAATTGTTTTTTCAATAGATATCTTCTCAGTTTTAAATATTCTTTGAGTATTTAAATTATCAATAATAATTTTGTGATCGTTTGCAAACGAAAGTAATATTTCTTCTTCTTTTATTAGATTACCAATACTATAGTCTTTTACAATAAAGCTGTACTCTTCATGCTTGAAGATTTCTAATTGAATTAGTTGATTAATTTCATCTTGATTAATAGATGGATCTAGATTTTGAAAATGTTCTAAAGATAAGGGATTGCCGTCAAGATCTCCATAAGCACTTTTACGCCTATTTTTAAGCAATAATAGACAAATATCTTTTTGCCGTTGAGTAGTATCAATAATATCCCATGAATGGATTGTTGTATGACCATTTCTAAGATCGTTTAACAAAAAATAATCATTAAATCCATTAGTATTTGAAAGACTCATTGTCTTGGATTCAATAATATTTCCAAACAAGTCCATTTGAACAATTTTATTGTCTATTGGTTTTTTTACTTCAATGCCTAATATATCTCCAAGCTTTAGTTTTTTTTCAATAGCTCTAGGTAGTTTAAACTTTTGAAAATACTTCTTTTCTTTAAAACCAATTATATATATGCGAATTCTATTTTGTGGTACACCATAATCAAATGAGTTAATTACAAAATAATCGGCGTAATATCCTGCTTTTTGAATTCTTTCTAAAATGTATGATAAAGCTTTTTTATTGCGAGGATCGACTAAACCTTTCACATTTTCAAAAATAAAGGCTTTGGGCTGAGATTGTTGAAGTAAATAAATTGTGTCATTCCATAATTGTCCTCTATCATCATCAAAACCTAAATTCTTACCTGCAATAGACCAACTTTGACAAGGAACTCCAGCCGTTAACAAATCGTGATCTGGTAACTCTTTGATTTTAGTAATATCTCCTAAGTTACAGTTTGATTCCACCTGAAAGTTGTCACAATATGTATTTATTGCATCTTTATTTATTTCACTAAATCCAAGACAATGACCATCATTATTACTTAAAGCCATTTTAAAGCCGCCGATTCCAGAGAAAAGGTCAATAAAAGTAAATCTAGTATTATTCATCTTGTATCTCTTCTTCCATTTCTCTATTTCAGCAAATACTCGTCAAAATCTGGAGGTGGTTCTATTCCTAAAAACTCACGGTAGATACGCTCTCTATAATCTTTTCCCAATGAGTTTACTTCTTGAATAAAATTGTTGTAAGTGCCTTCCCCTCCAATCAGATCCCAAAATTCATCACCTATTAATACGGATTCATCTTCGTGCATATTGAACCACCTCATAGGAAAGTCCCATTTATAGTTTTCTTTCTTACCGTAAGGGTTGTATGGCAAAGCGTAGTAGGCATAATCGACTAATTTTGGTTCCATTGCCAAAAGTTTAAATAGTTTCTCTTTGCTTACTTTTGTTTGATCACTGTTTGGCAAAGGCGCTTTAAGCTCAAAGGCATACCGCTTTCCGTTTTCTTCATTCCGTATAAAAATATCACAAACAACGCTTACTGGAATCGAATTACCGCCACCTTCCTGAATATATTGTAGTTCTTCCTTCCAATTAGGTTTAATTTTGTTTTTTCCTTTGCTGTGTTCTAATTTATTTAAGACTTCTTGAATTCTTCTCAGGCTCTCTTGTCCAACCGTACCATCGATTGTATGACCCATGTGACAATTGCCATAAGCTTCAAGGGCAACAACTTGGGCTAACTTTTCCCATACAAGACCAAATGGAGTTACAAATCTTCTCTCAAAATGTGACCCTTTAAAAATTTCATCAGGTACTAACGCTGCATAAAGTGGTTTGTTTGCACGATGATTTTCTTTGATAAAAGGATCGGTAACTAGAACGCGATCCATTACTCGATCCATCATTTTAGATATAACATCCTTTAAAGCTTGAGCAATCCTCTGTTGTTTATCCATACAAATATCAATTGGTTTCTAAATACTCATATCAAAATCTAAGTTTTTGCCGATCGCCTCTTCTAACCACAAATTAAGATCGCGATCGTACAGCGTGGATTTTTGTTCGATAGTCTGGGTCATAGGTTTAGGCGATAAAGATTAGTGCTTGTCTAATGTCCTCTTCTTCTAGTTCTGGAAATTCTTGATATAGCTCAGCGTGATCGCTGTAGATTGCTAGTAGTTCCATTAATCGACGGACTGTAATGCGGAGGTTGCGAATACAGGGCTGTCCATTCATACGTTTAGGGTTGACGATAATGCGATCAAGTTTCATAGATGTTATTCAACTATTTTTGATATTATTCTAGTCTCGGACATTTACATTTCTTCTTAGTTGTTGTAGCCAAACTTTCTAGTTAAAAGCGTATTTTTCCACCATGATTCTCTTTTTATTATAGTTTTATCATCAATTGTTGATTTGAAAATATCCAGTATTGAATAGTAAAAATTATTTTGAATATGCTCAAATGATAATTCCTTTAAATCAATATTTCCACCATGACCATTGTTTATGTAATCGCTCCATCTTCCATGAATCATATTATTCCCATACGCAGATCCAACATACATCTTTCCATTTGATTTATCTGTAATTAAATAAACTCCCTTTTGATTTTCTAGTGCTGTCTTCCAAGAATCCTTGTTGATTACATTCTTGAGTTCATGCCAAGATATATTTACGTTTTCATATCCTGGAAATAAATCATTGTCAAATGCACCATCTAAAATTTGAAGGATATTGCACTTATTCAGGACGCTCTCTGCCAACCTAACTAAGTTCATGTCTTTGTTTTTGTACTGAATAATTAATCGACCGCAAAATTTTTCGTAGTGTTCAATTTTTTCATGTTCGTATCCAACTGCGTTAAACAAATTCAAATCCTTTGTTACACGGCTTATATCGAAAAGCAACCATTTATCTCCTTCAATTCTTATAAATCCCACCGCAATATTGCCTTCAGTGAAAGATTTTCTTCTCGCATAGTTCCAAAATTGCCATATTTGAAGCTCTTCTCTATTGTTTTTAAATATTTCTAGAGGATTACCTGCTGCCTTATTGGGAATGTTGAATCTAATTTTTGTGTTCTTTATTTCTGATTCCGTTAGCCTTAATATATCATTCAGTTTAATGTCATTCATAATTTTAGTAATTCTTTGATATTATTTTTTTAGTAGTGTATTGCGAGGTATTGCGAGAAAAATTTCTGTAGAGACATCAAATTTGAGGTAATTATTTAAAAACTTTTCGTGTATTGTACCAAATTGGATGATGATCTAGAAAATTCCTATAAGTACGTTATCTAGAAAAATGCACAAGATTGAGACAAAACAAACTTTTTGAGAAAAAGTAGGAGTACTTTGTACATTAGCATTTAAAGGAGGGTAGTGTACAAAGACTACCCTCCTTCCTTGCCTGAATCTAATTACTCAATCCCATCAAGAGGCGCAAAGCCTTGACGCTGAGTATTTTCGGTGATAGACCTTGGCTCTAGGAACTGCAATAAATAATCGCGTCCGCCAGCTTTGGAACCGATACCGCTTAGCTTGAAACCACCAAAGGGATGGCGATCCACCAATGCGCCTGTGATGCCGCGATTGATGTAGAGATTGCCCACTTCAAACTCACGATAGGCGCGTTCGATATGGGAAGGTGTGCGCGAATATAAGCCACCCGTGAGAGCGAAGTTCGTACCATTGGCGATCGCTAAAGCCTCATCAAAACTATTCGCCTTGATTACCGCCAGTACGGGACCAAAGATTTCCTCTTGGGCGATCGCACTTTCAGGATCAACATCACCAAAAATGGTTGGACTGACATAGAACCCGTGATTTGGAACTTCTCCTTCATAGGCTAATTTCGCAGTTTCCTTTCCTTTAGCGATGTAGTTCTGGATATTGCGTTGAGCAGCAGCGTCAATCACAGCACTGAGTTTGGTGTCTGGAAGGTGAGCTTCACCGACAATTAGAGAACGGGTGGCTTCTACTAATCTCTCCATGAAGTTGTCGTAAACAGGAGCGAGGACGATCGCTCTCGAACAAGCGGAACATTTCTGACCAGCGAAACCGAAGGCGGAATTCATTACGCCCACTACGGCTTGATCGAGGTCGGCACTTTCATCGATGATAATGCCATTTTTGCCGCCCATTTCGGCGATAACTCGCTTCATGTGCTTCTGTTTAGGACGCAAAATCGAGGCTTCAGTGACGATTTGACAGCCGACTTGTTGGGAACCTGTAAAGGCGATGAGATGCACATCAGGATGCTTGACCAAATGAGAACCAACGGTGGAACCTTTGGCAGGGAGATAGGTGAATACGCCTGTGGGTAAGCCTGCGGCTTGAAGAACTTCCGCGATTTTCGCACCGATAACCGAGGACTGTTCGGCGGGTTTGAGAATCACCGTATTACCTGCGGCGATCGCTGCGACACTCATACCCAAGGCGATCGCAAAGGGAAAGTTCCAAGGCGAAATTACGACTACCACGCCGCGAGGTTGATAGATGTAAGTGTTATCTTCCCCAGGAATATTGCGCTGTACTCCCGATTCGAGGCGTTCCATTTCTTTAGCATAGTAGCGGCAGAAGTCGATCGCTTCGGAAACTTCGCCATCACCTTCGCGGATCGGTTTGGCAACTTCATAACAAATCCACGCAATCAATTCTTCGCGTTTCTCTTCCATGATGTCGGCAGCTTTACGGAGCATATCGCCCCGTTCTTTAGCACTGAGTTTCTTCCATGAAGCAAATGCGGATTTTGCAGATTTGACAGCTTCTTCGGCTTGATCGATGCTTGCCAAGCCAATTTTACCGACCACTTGCGAGGAATTGGCAGGATTGACGGATTCGACATAGTTCTCGGTTTGAACAGGCTGACCATTGATGATTGGTAAATAGGTTTTACCCAGTTGATTACGAACATTTTCTAATGCAGTTTGGGCGGCTTCACGTTCTTGATCGATCGCATAGTCGCGATCGCTAGAATTAACAAAGCCATCAAAAATATTCAGCGCAGGTGCGCTATTGTAATTTTGATCCCGTTCTGTCTTCACAGGTGCAGCAATTAATTTACTGACATCAACGCCTTCACCGCTAATTCTCAAAAAGGAACTATTGGCGGTATTTTCCAACAAACGGCGAATCAAATAGGACATCCCTGGGATGAGATCGCCAAAGGGACAGTAGACGCGCACGCGATACCCCATATCGGCGATCGCTTTGGCAAACTTGTCACCCATGCCATAGAGACATTGGGCTTCAAAGGCGCGGCTAGGGATATTTAGAGTTTGGACGATCGCGATCGCCTTGGCTAAAGATCTCGCATTATGGCTTCCGATCGCTGCATAGAGATATTGGTGATTTTCCAGTAGAATCTGAATCAATCGCTCATAGTTGGCATCGGTGGATACTTTATCAGAAAATACGGGTATTGCCCAACCTTGTTGATAGGAACGGATGGTTTCCCGATCCCAATAGGCTCCTTTGACTAGGCGCACCGTTACAGGTTTACCGCGCAACTTTGCCCATTCCACTAGTTCGAGTAAATCCTGCTCACTATCGCGGAGATAGCCTTGGATAGTGATACCCACATCGGTGCGATCGCGAAATTCTGGTTCCATCAAGACTTGCTTGAGAATCTGCAATGTGAGCGATTTGAACTCATACTGCTCCATATCAAAATGGATACCACAGCCTAACTCTTTGGCTTTTCTCAATAAGATCCGCGCTGGTTCGCTGACTTTTTCCGTGGTTTTGACAGGATCGAGGGGATCGAATTGGGAATAGAATGCACTCAGTTTTACGGAAACTTGAACGCGCTTGAGTTCTTCCCCATCAGCCTTATCGATCTGATCGATCAAGCCCCAATTCTTCGCCTTGTTAGACAAATCTTCCATCATGCCGATGTAGCGATTGAGATATTCACCTGCTTCTACTTCACTAATTACCGCCTCACCGAGTAAATCCATCGTAAAGCCAAAGCGATCGCGCCTTAGTTTCTCAATCGATTTAGTCGCTTCACCTAAGTTCTCTCCACAGATATAGCGCTTGGCGAGAGTCCCCACCGCAGTGGAGAGAGTTGTCGCCGCCGCCGTTGCTGTAATCGAGTTAGGATTGTCTGTACTGAAGTTCAATAAAGCACGCAAAGCAGGAATTTCTATCGCATCACTAGCGAGATATTCCTGCATATGCCTTGCAATCTCGGCTTTACTCTGCAATGCGGGCAAGCAATCGATCAGTCGAAATAACTGCACTCGCAAGCCTTCATTTTCCATCGTCCAAGCCATTAGCTTGTCATCAAGGCGCAAATCATCCTTTAGTTGCGATAGCTTTGCCCAAAGCGAACTCTTATCGGTTCCACTTAAAATCTTTTTGGCAATTTCCTGTGTCTTCGCTTCGTACTTAGATGTATCTAGAGAATTATCAAAATTATATTGAAAACTGCTACCTGTTTGCTGTATTTGACTAGCCACGATTTTTATCCATAATCCCTGCAATCAATTAGTATAACTAGCAACTATCCTGTACTTATTTTGAGCTTTCTTAATGAGATCAGAGAATCTAGAAGCGGTAACTCTTGCTATATATGGTTTATCAGCGATCGCTACAGCTTAAAATTCAATCCTAATTGTAGACAAGTCATGACAAAATAGCCGCCAAGATTCTTAGGTACATAGCTTTAAACCCAAGAAGGGGAAGGCGGCGCGATGCGCCGCCTTCCCCTTCTTGGGACTTATTTACCGTAGTAAAGGGATTCTTTGGGTTGAACTAAATTAATTGCTCTCAAACCCGAAATCACCCCCGTACCAATCACAGCACCCGATACTCCGCGCATCACATTCTCTACAGGAATAATCGGAATTAACGCATTCCAAATTGGTTCTGGCCAGTTGAAAAGATAATAAGTAAATGGAACTTGGCTGAGGTGGGCAAGTCCGCAAATTGTCCAAGTACCGCCAAATATACCGATCGCCACTTTTACAAAATTACTGCTGCTAATCAGTTTGGCGAATAGGCTGCGGGTTGGCAAGAGAAACAAGAGTATGGATGACCAATCGATAAAGGCTCCCAAAATAAAAGTGTTTAGAGGAATACCATTACGAATGATTGCCAAATACGCATAGGCTGTTAGTTCTAAACCAAAAAGAAATGTTAATCCTAAATACCAAAATCGCCTCTTGCGGTTTGCCCCCATCGCTCCCGCCGCAAAACTAGCGATCGCGCCACCCCAAATGGCAATGATCGGAAAACTGCCTGCGGTATGGGGTGCAAGAAATACGCTGATCAAAGTACCAATAATGCTTGCTAAAGCTCCCGCCCAAGATCCTAGTAACCAACCCAGCAAAGGGTAAATGCTTTGACTGAGGGGCATCCCTTTACCAGAACCAAGGGCGATCGAAAAAGGAATAAATGCTAAAACGGCGACAACAGCCGCAAGAACAACGATATAAGTGATCGGCGTGCCATCGATCGCTGCACCTCCCATCGTGTTCACTTCACGCTCTCTTCCTTGAGGAATATGGATTTCAGTCATAATTTTCAGCCAAGAGTATGGAGTCACAAAAAATCAACATCTCAAGATTTTAGAGCGTTGCGCTTTGTTAAAACCCAGATCAATTTTCAAAAAGCTTACAAAGCAAGCTTTTTGAAAATTGATCTGTAGCACCCAAAACCTATATCCCAAACAGAACTCATCAGCTTATTGACTTTTATTCTCAAATAGGTTTAAGCTATCTCCAGTAGTTATTGCAAGTAATTCTTTTTAATGATTCGGTTGTTTTCTCAAAAATTAATGAAAAAAAGTTTGTTCTCATCTCTTAACCTCGCTGTAGCTTTAGGCTTGATCACATTAGCTGGATTGACTTCCTGTAGTGAAACTAGCCCACCTCCATCCCAGTCCAATCAGCCTGCAACTAAGACTAATGACAAGGAAGTAGCAAAAGAGGCGAAGCCTGCCCCAACTCAAACATCACAGGCGAACCTGTCTGAAATCATGATCGCCTTTGCAACCCGTCGTGATACGAAGGATTTACAGAGCAAAGTTGACAAGGTTTCGAGCATCCTGTCTAAGGAAATTGGCATTCCCGTAAAGGGAGTGATCGGTGATGAAACGGCTTCGGTTGAAGCTTTAAGAGCAAATCGCGCCAGTATTGCCTTTTTAAGTGGTCGGGCTGCGCTTAAAGCTGAAAGTTTAGCAGGGGCAAAGATGTATTTAGCGGAAGTCCGTGACGATTATTCGGGTGGCAAATCCTATAATTCAGTCTTTGTCGTTCCTGAAGCTAGTCCTTTAAAACCCTTGACCACACCTCAAGAAACCCTAGAACAGCTACGCGGCAAACGCATGGCTTTTACTTCCCGTTCATCAGGTTCAGGATTTATTTTCCCCGTCAGTGAATTGGTAGGCTTGAAATTTGTTGACGGGCCCGATCGCTTAGAGCAGTTTTTTGGGAAAGTCACCTATGGGGATGGCTACAGCAGTGCATTGCAAGCTGTGTTACGAGATCAAGCCGATGTAGCGGTGGTTTCGGAATATGCTTTGCTTCCACCTTGGATCACGGCTGAGGAAGGGAAAAAGTTACGAGTTCTCCAGCCTATTCCCAATGTGCCAGCGCATGGTATTTCGATTGATGATAGTGTGCCATCGGAGATGCGTGAAAAGCTAATTACGGCTTTGTTAAAGCTGAATGAATCTGAAAACAATGAGTTGTTCCGTAGTCTTTATAACTCCACAAAGTTAGTCAAGGTGGATCATGAAACCCATTTGGCGAGTATGCGTACCGCCATTCAACGGGCAGGACTGAAGCCATAATTGTGAATTAGAGGTGCGCGGCTTCGCCGCGCACCTCTAATTCACTGGGAAGGAAGAAACAAAACTAGGCATTAAAACTATTTTTACAAAAAATTTAGAAACAAAAAAAATTATGGAACATTTACTAGACAATAATTTACCCGCGATCGCTTGCCATAATATCCGCACTGAATATCAATCCACTTTGCACCGTCCAATCCTGAATGGAATTGATTTGCAAATCAATCATGGTGAATTTGTCGCTTTGTTAGGCATGAATGGAGCAGGTAAATCAACACTGCTGAGATCGCTAGTTGGTTTAGTCCCCATCAAAAAAGGAGACATCGAAATATGTGGTACATCCGTTGATCGGAAACACATTGGCGCGGTTCGCAAAAATATTGGCTTTCTTTTTCAAGGTGGGGGGTTAGTCGATCAGCTTTCCTGTTTGGATAATGTGCTTTGTGGCTGCCTTGGCGAATTGACGACATGGCAAAGTCTGTGGGGATTTCCTCAACGCGATCGCCGCGTCGCCATGCAGCTATTACAAAATCTAGGCTTGCAAGAACAGATCTATCAAAAGGCGCGACAACTTAGCGGCGGTCAGCGTCAACGAGTGGCGATCGCCCGCACCTTAATCCAGTCACCACATATTTTACTCGCCGACGAACCAACCACGGGGCTAGATGTATCGGGAATTAATCAAGTAATGGATTCCCTAGCAGAAATGCACCAACAAGGATTGACAGTGATCGTCGTCCTGCATGACTTAGCCCTAGCTGCCAAGTATGCTCAGAGGGCAATCATTCTCGATCAAGGGAAGGTCTGGTATGATGGGGGATGTCAAAATATTGAAAGACAATTTGCTAGATTGCAAAGCCTGTCTCAATTTCAGTCCGTTAACGCTGCCTAATGAAATTTATTGATCGGATTCGCTCCCATATTTCTAAAATCACCTCTAACCAATACAACATCTGGGCTGTCAGAGGTTGTATATTTATTAGTGTAGTCTGGGCTTATATCTGGTCATTAAATGGCTTAAAAGTTAATCTTGAATTAATCAAAACCAGTCTGCCCTACATGACAGATTTTCTGTCACGTCTGCTCCCTCCCGACCTCAGCATTTTAGACGTGGCGATTAAAGCCCTAATTGAGACTGTGCAAATGTCCCTATGGGGAACGACGATTGGAGCAATTCTTTCCATTCCCATTGCTCTAATATCCGCTAGAAATCTGTCCCCATTTTGGCTACGTTGGCTCGCCAGTCTATTCCAAAATGCCGTTCGTTCCGTTCCATCAATTATTTTAGGATTATTCTTTGTGGCAGCGACGGGTTTAGGCGCACCCGCAGGAACTTTAGCCCTAGGGATTTATACAATTGGCTACTTAGCGAAATTCTATCAAGAGGCGATCGAGTCTGTAGATAAGCGATCGCTAGAAGCTTTGCAGGTTAGCCGCGCTTCATGGTGGCAAATTGCTCAATATGGCGTGATGCCTCAGGTTTTACCATTATGCCTTGGCTATACAATCTATATGTTTGAATACAATATTCGCGCTGCTTCGGTCTTAGGCGTGGTTGGCGCAGGCGGTATTGGCTTCGAGTTAGTGAATTACATTCGCGGTTTTGAATATAACAAAGCTACAACGATGATGTTAGTTCTATTGGTCGTAGTGACCAGTATTGACGCATTGAGCAGTCAATTAAGAAATAAGTTCAAATCAGATTAATAAAGGCAGCGCTTTGCGCTTAATTAAACCCTAGATAAATTTTGGGAAGCGGCGCAGAGCGCCGCTTCCCAAAATTTATCTGTACTACTCAAAGCCTCAATAGGCTATATTAATTCTCAATCGTAATTTCTGCTTTATTTTGATCAGAAACAATCTCAGGTTCAGGCAAAACTAGGCGATCGCCACACATTGATCGTAACTTATCCACAAATATAGAAGCTTCAGCAAGCAAGGTCATATTTTCATAGGCTGAGCGATAGGTCTCAGAATATTCAACCTGTGACCTATCTGCATAGTCATTGGGGGAAGTGGTTGTTCCCATCGGCGTTAGACGACTAGGATATTTTTGGCGCGGAGTTTCAGCAATTTGTTTAGGCTCATCGACTTGACGGGATGGAGCAACTTTTGCAGTGCCGCCAAGCATGGGACGATGAGGAAATGGAAGTGGAGGATTGAATGCTTTTGGCGGCGTAAAGGGAGTAATTTCAGTAACAGACATTTCGCGATGAGAGGTGCGGGGAGGCGTGTAGTAAATTCGATCTTCATAAATTACAGCCACATCACCGCATACTAAGCGCTCAAATTCATGGTTATAACGGCAGTTGGGTTCACCTTTGCGTTCCCATAGCTGCAAAATTTGATTTACTGAAACCGCTTTGTATCTTCCTTGGAATAGTGATTCGATGACAGCTTGACGCACCCACTCAGGTTTAAACTTTTCCCATGTACGAATTAAATCTCTGATGGTATAGCCACCAAGATCAAAGCTGTAATGCTGTAGGAGGGCGATCGCGATGTCCATGAGGGCGATGTTAGCTCGAATTATGTATCATTATCTTACATTTAAAACTGAAAAAAGGAAATCCCAATAAATTAAGGCGGCGCAATGCGCCGCCTTAATTTTATATTTGACAGGCTGTCTTTTGACTACTCAAGCAATTACCGTGATGATGTGTTCAGACTAAAAATTTAACTCGACTTTGCGGCTAAGCCGCGTAGGGCATCAGCTAAGGCTTTGCCCTTATTTTTCGTGGTTTTCTAAATATTTTAAGGATAGATTTACGATGAAACGTATTTTTTCAATTCTGGCGATCGCCATCACCATGTTGGCGAGCCTCACCTTCGGACAGCCCGCTTTTGCGGAAGTATCTGAAGGCGCAAAAATCTTTAATAATAATTGCGCTCAATGTCATGCAGGTGGCAGAAATAACGTAGTTGCAGCCAAAACTTTGAAAGCAGACGCTTTAGAAAAGTATGGCAAGAACACCATTGAGGCAATTACTTTGCAAGTTAACAAAGGCAAAGGTGCAATGCCTAACTTTGGCAAAAAACTTAGCCCCGAAGAAATTAATCTGGTTGCCAATTACGTCCTTGAGCAAGCTGAAAAAGGATGGACTAAGGGCTAATCTGACTTTAGCAATCCTAATAACGCTTTGCGTCTGAACCCAAATCAAGAATTTTTATAAAAATTCTTGTAGTTTGTTTGATTTTTAAAAGAGCGTCTAGACGCTCTTTTAAAAATCTTAAAAATTAACAAAAAATCAATTAAATTAATTAATTTCTAAAGTTGTGTCTAAATTTTTTACTTTGCTATCCTGCGGCACAATTTGGATGATTGCTAGTGCCAGTGCGATCGCGCAGACGGCTAATCCTAGCGCCATCTCTAAAATTTTCAATGCCAAGGGTGAACTAATTGGAACCGCAACCTTTACCCAAACTATTGCAGGAGTAAAGGTCGCTCTCACAGTAAACAACTTAACCAACGGAGAACACATGGTGCATCTCCATGAAAATGGCAAATGTGACGCACCAGACTTTAAAACAGCAGGCGGTCATTTTGATCCCAAATCGGATCAAGATGGCGATCATAGTCATATGCGTCATAAGCATGAAGATTATAAGCATGAAAATCATAAGCAAAAACCTGCTGGCGATTTGCCCAACATCTTGGTTAAGCAGGATGGTACTGGATCTCTAAACGCAATCTTGCCAGCCTTAACCTTAGGTTCAGGGAATAACTCATTGCTTAAAAAAGGTGGCACTGCGATCGTGGTACATGCAGGGGCAAATGGAATATCAACTATTCCCAACGTGGATTACAAGACTCGTATTGCTTGTGGGATAGTTAATCGCCAATAGAAGTAAAAAAAACTGCGATGCAGTTTTTTTTTACTTCTATCGCGCTTTGCACTGACTTAAAAATGTCTCTGGACTAATCAAAACCTCAATAGGCTGTATTGGTTTAAAAAATAAATAACTAATGTTAGAAATAGCTTCTATTTTATTAAACTTAAATCTATCTACTGCTCCTAATTTAGATGCTCATAGGAATGGATGGAATGGATTTTCGTCGCCCATTCTTATTGCCCACGAAGTAAAAGTCTCCCAAGAAGTGGGCGGTACTATTCATATTGATCCCAACGATCGCCCCATTGCTGGTCAAAGAACCCGTATCTGGATTGCTCTTACAAAACGGGGTGGTGAGATAATTCCTTACGAGAAATGTAATTGTCGAATGGAAGTGCAATCATTGACGAATCGAAGTATTAAATTTGTGATCGCAAATTCTTCGTCAATTATTGATCGCGTTTTAGGTTTACCCAGTCTAGCAGCCACATTTCCCCAAGTGGGTAGATATGAACTAAAGCTCATTGGCACTCCGAGAGACAACGCAGACTTTGATCCCTTTATACTAGTTTTTACCACCAATGTCGGTAGATAAGTAAGGAGGGGAGGCTCTTTGCACCGACTCTCCTTACCATTACAAGATTATGAAAGCGCAAAACGCTCTATATTAAAGAATGCTGGATTTATTGCTGGTAGCAGCGTTAGGATTTTTAGGAAGTTTTGGGCATTGCGTGGGAATGTGTGGTCCTTTAACCGTTGCTTTTTCCCTGTCAGGTAAAGAAAATAATTCTCAAATTAATTCTTCTACTTCCAAAAGTTGGCAACAGCATTTGTATTTCCATACTTTGCTTAATATTGGCAGAATTTTGAGCTATGCAATTTCGGGGGCTGCCATTGGCGCGATCGGGTCAGTACTTGTCGCTAGTGGACAATTTGCAGGTATTGAGAGCGATTTACGGCGCTGGCTTGCCATTTTGACAGGATTTCTCTTAGTTTGGATGGGCATCGTTAATATTAATCCTGAAGGATTGCCCAATATTCCTTTTCTCAATCCGATGGCAATGCTGGGACTGCATCAACGCCTGAGTAATGCCATGATCAAGTTGTCGTTCTATTCCCATCCGCTTACTCCTGCCTTGTTGGGAATGACATGGGGCTTGATTCCCTGCGGATTTCTCTACACTGCTCAACTCAAAGCTGCCGAAACCAGCAACATGACGCAGGGCGCATTGACGATGTTAGCCTTTGGGCTAGGAACGTTGCCATCGATGCTGGGGATCGGTGTATTTGCGGGACTACTCAGCCGCGATCGCCGCAGTCAGTTGTTTCGTTTGGGGGGGTGGATTACTCTGACGATTGGCATCCTTACCCTATTGCGAACCAGTGACATGGTGGATTACACGGGTCATGCGGGGTTGATTTTGCTAATGATCACCCTACTTGCTCGCCCTCTTAGTCAGATTTTTAAAGCCTGCGCCTCACTGATGATCTATCGTCGGGCGATCGGGATGGGAGCCTTTGTTCTATCCCTAGCACATACTTTTCATAAGATCGAGCATACTTTTCAATGGAACTTGGATGCTTTATTTTTTATGATTCCTCAACATCAAATTTCTATGTGGATGGGCGCGATCGCGATCGCCTTAATGGTTCCTGCGGCTCTCACTAGCTCTGATTGGATGGTGAAAAAGCTAGGCAAATATTGGCGCTATTTGCATTTGCTATCAGTTCCAGCCCTCATACTCGCCTCAACTCATACGATCGCGATCGGGGGTAACTATCTCGGTGCGGTAGATATAACACCCAAACACTGGATACTAACTGGTCTATGCGGATCAATTACAGCATTTACATTAATCATCAGATTTTGGAAATCCAAATAAAGGTCGGCGGCGCAAAGCGCCACCGACCTTTGTTTAGTGTGTCGCACGCTTCGCGTGCGACACACTAATTTGGGTTTAGACGAGTAGCGGCGCGAAGCGCCGCCACTCGCATTCTGGGTTAAGGCTAATAAGTTACAAAACTGTAGTTAATTTTGAGATAATGAACACATAAAGCGTTAGTTGAGATTATGGCTATATTTGCTGCTGTTCAAACCCCCGAAAAAGTTAAAGACACCGTACGGGAAGTAGTACGCAAACCTTACCCCAAATATAAGGTCATTGTGTTAAACGATGATTTCAATACCTTTGAGCATGTTTCTACTTGCCTGATGAAATATATTCCCCAGATGACAGAGGAGTTAGCTTGGGAATTAACCAATCAAATTCATTTTGAAGGTTTTGCGATCGTCTGGGTTGGCCCCTTGGAACAAGCCGAGCTTTATCACGATCAACTCAAAGGCTCAGGATTAACGATGGCTCCTTTAGAAACCGAGTAAAGCTATTTTTAGTCCAACAAGGCATCGCTAATAACTTCGGAGCTTGTTGAAGATTAAAGGATTACAGAGAAATTTTTGAAAGTGCGGCTCTGTCGCACTTTCAAAAATTTCTCTGGGTTTTAATTAAGCGCAAAGCGCTGTGTATCTTTGTCTTAACCAGAGTTATAGCTATTTGTCCACTCTAATGATTTGTTATACCCCGCGATCGCTTAATGATTATTTGTCTTTGCGGCGCAATGTTACCTGAAAGAATTCGCCAATAATGTCTCCGAACTCAATAATATTTGAATTGTAGTTCAAGTGCTCCGCAGAAGCTATTGAGGCTATTTAATAAAGAATTATAGTAAGCATAAGCATCATCACGTTCGTTCTGAAGATGGGCATACAAGGCTAGTTCTGGCTCTGCTACTAGAGGT
>Ga0316612_1000061_pt1 | contig 44606 bp, 44 predicted proteins | sample MIS2016226_MG_FD_207676 | JGI IMG/M metagenome (GOLD analysis project Ga0316612, IMG submission 207676) | Microbial mat bacterial communities from Middle Island sinkhole, Lake Huron, Michigan, United States - MIS.2016.226 | ecosystem: Environmental > Aquatic > Freshwater > Lake > Sediment... | reverse complement strand
CTTGTGCTTTTTTCAAAACTGCAGCGATTCCATTTTTATTAATTGTTTTTACCGTAGATGCAGCTACTCTTAGAGTAATCCATCTATCTTCTTCTGGAAGATAAAAACGCTTTTTAACTAAGTTTACCGAAAATTTTCTCTTAGTTTTATTCATAGCGTGAGAAACGTTATTTCCTACCATCGCTCTTTTACCTGTAAGGTCACAAACTCTTGACATTATCTTATCTTTTATCGTTATTCAAAATCAGGGTGCAAAGAAAAGAAAAATAAACGGATGTAGCAAAAAAATTATTGAACATTTTTTAAAATTTCTTTTCGTAGCATTTCTAAACTCTTCACAACGGTTCTATCTATCACTTTATCACGGGGTTGACCGAAATTAAACTCTTCAATTAGCACTTCATTTGGCATAGCCAATGCAATAAATACAGTTCCAATCTCGGCATTTGAATCGCCTTTTGATGGTCCAGCATTACCAGTTGTAGCTATGGCATAGTCGGTTTTCATTATTTTCTGAATATTAATTGCCATTTCCCTAGCCACTTCAGCACTTACAACAGAATGTTTTTTTATTAAATCTTCGGATAGCCCCAAAACTGATATTTTAGTTTCGGTTGAGTATGAAACTACACTCCCTTTAAAATAATTTGAAGCTCCTGAAACCGAAGTCAAAATCTGAGCAATTTTTCCTCCCGTACAACTTTCGGCGGTTGAAATAGTTTTGTTTTGCTGCGTCAAAAGTCGGCCAACTACTATTTCGAGAGTTTCATCATCATCAAAACCTACAATGCTATCGCCAAGTATTTTAGCCAAAGATGTTACATTTTCGAATATAGCATTCTCCAAAAAATCTTTGTCTGTCCCTCGTGCTGATAGTCTTAATCGTACTCGACCGGGACTTGGTAGATAAGCTAATTTAATAAAATCGGGTAAATTATTTTCCCAGTTTTCGATGGTTTCTGCTAATAAACTTTCTCCAATTCCGTAAGTTAATACTGTTTTATGAATGATGTACGGTCGCTTATATTCGATTACAATTTTTGGTATAATTTCGTTTTCGACCAAATATTTCATTTCAAACGGAACTCCCGGAAGCGAAACAAAGACGGTGTTTTCTTTTTTCATCCACATCCCTGGTGCTGTTCCCACTTTGTTGTGAAGCACAGTACATTTTGACGGGACCAAGGCTTGATCTTTGTTGATTTGGGTAATTTTGCGTTTGTAAAAACCTTCTATAATTTGGGTCACATTTCTAAGAACTTCTTCATTAATAACTAATTCATCATCAAAATAATCACAGAAAGTTTTTTTTGTTATATCATCCTTTGTAGGGCCTAGACCGCCTGTAATGACAACCAAATCTACTTTGTTTTGGAATTCTAAAAAGGTATTAAGGATGTGTTGTTTGTTATCATTAATGGAAATCATTTCGTGAATTTCGACACCAATTCTATCCAATGATTTGGCTATAAAAGCCGAATTGGTATCGACAATTTGCCCTATTAAAATTTCATCGCCTATGGTTACTATGGTTGCTTTCATTTGGAAGTTGGGAGTTAGAAAATGGGAGTTTAAAGGTTTAAAGTTTTAAGAGTTTAAAGAGTTAAAAGTTTAATCTAAAATCTAAAATTTGCCGCCTGAAATCTTATAAATTGAAGTCTTTTTTTAATTCCTTGGTGGCATATTTTATTTGTTGTTTGACACTCTTGAAAGTTTCTTTTATTTCTTTCTTTTTGCCTTCGACTTTTGTCCAAGCTTCTATTTGTAAAATTTCTTCAAAAGCGACTTTTAATCCCAGTAAATCTAATGATGGTTTTATTTTATGTGCGTAAGAATAAGTGTGTTTGTGGTCTTTTTTCTTGATTCCTTCTTTGATTTCTGCAACATCTTCTGGAATTTCGTTAACAAATAAAGTTACAATTTGTAGAACAAATTCTGAATTGTTTTCTGAAAGTGCGTACACTTTTGCTAAATTATAATGTAGTGCCATTTATTTTATTTGAATGCTAAATAACTTATTTCCATCTAAAAATCCTTCTAAAATGTCTTCTGGCTTGACAGCTGCCACACCTTCTGGAGTTCCAGTAAAAATAATATCGCCAATTTTTAATGTGAAATATTGTGATATGTATGAAATAAGTTCATCAATCTTCCACAGCATACAATTGGTGTTGCCTTTTTGAACCGTTTTACTATTATTGGTTAATTCAAAAGTAATATTTTCTAATGAGTTAAATTGACTTTTAGACAAAAATTCTCCAATTACTGCCGATCCGTCAAACGATTTTGCTTTTTCCCAAGGTAATCCTTTGGCTTTTAATTCGTTTTGTAAATCACGTGCAGTAAAATCTATACCAACACTAATTTCGTCATAATATTTATGTGCAAACTTGGTGTCGATATATTTTCCGACTTTATTTATTTTTACAATCAATTCTATTTCGTGATGAATGTCAGTCGAAAATTCAGGAATCACAAAAGGGTGTTGCTTCAATAAAACTGCCGAATCAGGTTTCATAAAAATTACAGGTTCTGATGGCCTTTCGTTCTTCAACTCCTCGATGTGTTTGGCATAATTCCTGCCGATACAAATTATTTTCATCTGTTTATAATATTTGTTTTTTAATGGAAGATGGAACGCCTATAATCATCTCCTTGTATGTCAATAACTATTGTCGTGGGCGTTTCATTATTACAAGTTTATGTTTTTTTAAGAAATTAAAAACTTCCCCTTTTCACTATCAAAAACAATGTGTTCGTCTTGGAACAAAGTATCGAAACTTCCTTTCAAAATCAAGTTACACGGTTGGTCTTGCAGCGTATTCTCGGGAGTCATAATAATCATTTCGTCGCTCAATTGTATCGCCATATCAATATCGTGAGTCGAAAAAAGAATACATTTTCCAGTTTCTTGAGTGAGTTTTTTCAAGAGTTTGAAAAGCACCACTTTGTGCAGTAAATCCAAATGTGTGGTGGGTTCGTCCAAAATTATCAGCGGAGTGTCTTGTGCCAATGCTCTTGCAATCAAAACGATTTGCAATTGCCCATCGCTGATTTCATAATGTCTTTTGCTTATCAAATGTTCGATTTGTGTAAGTTCTATAGCTTCGTTGATTTTTGCCATATCGTTGTTGGTTAATGTTCCAATCCAATTCGTGTAAGGCTGTCTTCCTAAAGCTATGAGTTCCCAAACTGTCAGGTTGCTTGGTGGTAATTTCTCGGTCAAAACAACGCTTAAATTTTGTGCCAATAGTAAGGAATCCAATTTGTGAATGTCTTGTTCGTTCAAGCAAACATTGCCAGAAAGTGGTTTTTGGATTCCGGTTAAAGTTCTTAAAAGTGTCGATTTTCCAATGCCATTAGCACCAATCAGTGCGATAAGTTTTCCTTTTTCTAAAGACAAATCAATATTTGAAGCAATGATATTTCTCTCTTTTTTTAAAATATAGCCAATGCTAATTTTTGAAGCCTGCAAGATGATTTTATTTTCCATTAATTCATCATTTTACGTTTTCGAAGCAACAACCAAATCACGATTGGTGCACCAAACATTGAAGTTACCGCATTAATCGGCAAAGTAATATCTGTTCCTGAAAGTTGTGAAATGCTATCGCAAATGAGCATAATTGTTGCACCCAAAAGCAAAGTACTCCAGAAAAGAACAGTATGATTACTAGTTTGAAAAACCAGTTTGGCAATATGTGGCACAGCCAATCCGATAAAAGCAATTGGGCCTGCAAAAGCAGTGATGCTTCCCGTCAAAATACTGGTGGCTAAAATAATTAACATTCGGGATTTTTTGTAATTCATTCCCAAACTTCGGGCATAGTTTTCGCCAAGCAACAAAGCGTTCAAAGGTTTGATATTCAATAGACTTAAAGCCAACCCAATTGCAACAAAAACGGATAAAATTACAATCGATGACCACGACAAATTGCCTAGATTTCCTAAAGACCAAAAAGTGAATTTTTGCAATTGTTCGGCAGAACTGAAATAGGTTAATGTTCCCACTATGGCATTGGTTAAACTGCCAAACATTAGACCAATAATCAAGATTGCCATTGTGTTGCGCAAGCTTTGCGAAACCGATAAAACAGCCAATAAAACCAAAAAACTGCCCAAACTTGATGCCAAAATAATACCATAGGAAGACAATAAAACTGAAGCCAAAACGGGAGGTAAAAAACCAGCACCTAAAATTACGGTTGCCACACCCAAACTTGCTCCAGAACTGAGTCCTAAAACATCGGGTCCGGCGAGTGGATTTCTAAATAAAGTTTGCATCAATAATCCGCTAATGGCTAATCCCATTCCAACTAAAATTGCTGTCATAGCTTTGGGCAATCGGTAATTTATGATGATGTAATCCCAAGTTTCCTTGCTGGAATTTCCTCCTATTAAGTTGTTAAAAACGTCCTTTATTGGAATAGAAACCGAACCCAAGCTGACGTTCAATAGCAATAGCAATACCAATGACAATGTCAATAAGGAGAATAAAAGGATATTTCGGTTTTTGTTTTGCAAAGGTTTAAACCATTAAGGAATTAAAAGGTAATTAAGTTAAATTTAGAAATAATCTCTGTTTTACTTCAATTTCTGAAAGAAAAACAGCTTATGATTCGGCAATAATTCAGGGTGAAAAATGGTGATTAAATCTTTCAAAACTAAATCAGGTCGAGTTGAAGACCATTCAAAATAAATGATTCCACCTTTTGCACCTTTGTTTACGGCATACGAATATACTTTTTTATTTTTGAATGAAGCAAATTGGTTGTAATGCGGATTACTGTCGCTCATTTGTTTCAGGGACGAAAAATCTCCAGGTGCAATCCAAAAATCGGCGTTTTTTGCTTTTTCCAAAACAATTTCAAAAGGTACTGATAAACTTCCTGTTCCTTTGGTTTTTGACCATAAATATTGTGATTGGGCATCTTTCAAAAATAGAGCAGCCCAGCTTTCGCCTTGCGGAACGTACCATTGTCCCTGATACATTGCCCCGCTCAAAACGGTTGGTTTGGTGGTTGCTTTTTTGGCTAATGCCAAAGTTGAATTGTATGTTGCCACAATTTCTGAAAAAATAGTATTTGCTTTGGAATCTAACCCATATATTGCACCAAAAAACTTAATCCATTCGGCTCTGCCCAATGGTGATTGCTCTGTCCAATCGCCGTTGAGCATTACTTTCAAACCGCTTTTTTGTAAATTATCCAAAGTTGGATTGCTATTATTCAAGCCAAAACTCACAATAACTTCGGGTTTCATATCAATTAAAATTTCAGTATTGAGGTTTTCATTGACGCCCACTTCTCGCACTTTTCCAGCATCTATCAATTTTCTAGTTTTCTCGGAAGAAATATAATCGGTACTTGGAAAACCTTTCAAAGTATTTTCTACGCCCAATAATTCCAAAGCCGGAATGTGGGTTGTGGAAGTGACAACAATCGATTTTATTGGAATAGGAATTACGGTAAATTGTTTTAGACTATCTGGGATGATTCCGTTTTTTTCTTGGAGAATATAGGTAAAACTTGCTGCGGCTTCTGGCCAAGGATTTGTAATTTTCAGGATAGAAAAACCTGGGTGTTTGTAGATTTCAAAACCTTTGGCGTATTGAATTTCATTTTTTGAAACGGCAATTGTACTTTCGATTTTTGTTTCTTTTTTACATTGAATGAATGATAAAATTACTAAAAAGTAGAATATAATATTTTGAACAGATTTCATTAAATGTAATTTTCTACAAAAGTATTGTTTTGTTTCCACAAAAATAAATTTGTGTAACTTTTGATACTTTCAGATTAAACCAAAGAAAGTAATTTTACTAAAAATAGAATTATGAGAGACAATTCAAACACATTTATGTATGTCATTGCAGGAATAATAATCTTGCATTTTCTAGTTGGTTTTGTTTGGTTGATAATCAAACTTTCCAAAAAAAAGGAAGATAAAAAAGAATGATGCCAACTCAGAGCCATTCACACAGCAATCACGAATATATTTTCTGGCTAGGAATCATTATCACTTCGCAGAGTCCGAAATTATTATCACTTCATATCCACTCCTAAATGTTGTAACATTTTAATTTTTTTTACAAAATTATACCAATAAGCCTGTAATAGAAACAGTAAAAACTACAACTTTTTTAGGGTTGTAGTTTTGTGGTTGATTTACTTTGTGGGTACGAGCGTGACGCTCGCACTAGCCTTTGAACTTATTGCTGCTTGCCAGCTGAGTGATTATCAATACAAAGCATTTATTTTTTGCCAAAGCACATCATCAAAATCAGATAAAGCTAAATTAACATTGTCGGCAGCTTCTCCCATTCTGATGACTACCATTTTTTTGCTCGGAATCACATAAATTTTTTGGTCATTTTTGCCCAACGCCAAAAACATATCAGTGGGTGCAGAAGGAATCAAACTTCCTTGAAACTCAGTTTGTAATTGAGGCAAGTGATAACTGCCTTTCCCGTTCAACCACCACAAATAACCGTAGCCAAGATTGATGTTTTGTGATGTGTTTGTAGCTTCATTAAAATAGGTTTCATTCAAAATAGTTGTGCTTTCCCATTTTCCTTTATTCAAAGCCAGCAATCCAAAACGTGCCATACTTCGGGTGGTGCTGTAATAAACACTATTGTTATCTACTTGAATCCAAGCTCCTGTCATTCCAATCTTATCTCTCAATTTGCTGTTGAAATAATTTGACCAAGATTGTCCACTTGCTTGTGCAATCACATCTTGCAATTTCACATAGACATTATGGTATGCCCAGCGTGTTCCCGCATCGGCTTTGTAAGTTAGTTTTGCGGGTGTAACATCATCGCCATTGGCAATATCTTCAATTCCAGAAGTCATTGTGAGCAAATGTTTGTTGGTAATCAGGTTTTCTTTTACCAATGGCATACTTGTCCAGCCTGTGCCAATATAATCAGAAACTTTATTGTTGATGTTGATTAATCCTTCTTGTTGAGCAATTCCAGTGACGGTTGAGGTCAAAGTTTTTCCTGCACTTGCCCAATACCAAGGCGATGTTGCCGAATGTCCGTTGAAATATTGTTCAATAACAATTCTTCCATTTACCAAAATAATGAAACTTTTGGAATGTTTAAGTTCTAAATAATCCAAAAGAGGTTGAACAGCTGATTGTTTCCAACCCAAAGTGGCAATCGATTTTGTTTCCCAAACATCGCCAGTTTTTGGTGGGAAATACATTGTTTCTGTTGGCGATGGAGTAGGAGAATCTGAGCTGCAGCTGGCTAAAAGAAGAAAACTAAATAGGATATAAATTTTTGACATTGCTTTCTGATTTTATTTCGAATTAAGACCAAAAATATTGAAAATAGTTTAAAGAGATTTTTATTTTTTTGTTTCCTATCGAATTTAATAAGATTAACTTTGTCGAATAGATTAAGGTGTTTTTATTCCTAAAGCCCTAGCCCTGATGGAAACGGCATCTCCCGATTTAGAAAAACAAGGCTCTTTTGAGCCGTAGTTTTTGTTTATCGGAAATATAGTGGACAGCAGGATTCAGCTCCAAAAAAAATAAAATATATGAAAAAAGTAGTCGGATTGTTAATTGTTTCTTTTCTTTTGATCTCTTGTCAGCAGAAGATAAAAACGGAGGATATTGCCAAAATTAATGGCTATTGGGAAATTGAGAAAGTGGTATTTGAGGATGGTGAAGAAAAAAGTTATACTGTGAACGAAAGTTATGATTATTTTGAAATTGGTAAAAATAATAGTGGTTTTCGAAAAAAAGTGATGCCACAATTGGACGGTTCTTTTATTGTCAATGATACCCAAGAAAGTCTAAAAATAAGGCTCGGTAATGATAAAGTATTATTAGATTATGATACTCCTTATGCCAAATGGTCGGAGGAATTGCTTGAAATTACAGATGATAAAATGGTTTTTACTAACTCCGAAAAAAGGGAATATCATTATAAAAAAGCAACCCCAATAAATATTCTAGGTAATGGCAAAAAGACTAAATAATCAGAGTACGGTTGGCGATGTTTTGAAACACATCATTCAAGCCAATAAATTGCAGCCCGGAATGGATCAAATAGAGGTGAGGGAAGCTTGGAAAAACCTGATGGGAAATGGGGTAAATTATTACACCAAAAATGTGGTTTTAAAAGGAAGTACCCTGTATGTCGAGCTTTCTTCGGCAGTTTTGAGAGAAGAATTAACCCACGGAAAATCGAAAATTGTCGCTATGATTAATGAAGAATTGAAACGAGAAGTGGTTAAGGAGGTGGTTTTGAGATAGAGATTTTAGATTTCAGATTTTAGATTTCAGATTTTCTGGTTTGCACAAAAAAAAGCCCACCTAAATGATATAGATGGGATTTTCTTTTGTAGTTTTTTTTTAATCTAAACTCTAAAATCAGAAATCTAAAATTAAAACTGCTCTCTTCCTGCGAAATGAAAATCGCCTTCAATAGTTGCATTTTCATCACTATCAGAACCGTGAACTGCATTTTCTCCCATAGAGGTTGCGTACAATTTTCGCATGGTTCCTTCGGCAGCTTCGGCTGGATTTGTTGTACCAATCAATGTTCTGAAATCGGCAACAGCATTTTCTTTTTCAAGAATTGCGGCAACAATTGGCCCACTTGACATAAAATCTACCAATTCTCCATAAAAAGGTCTTGCAGCGTGAACGGCATAAAATTTTTGAGCATCGGTTACTGTTAATTGTGTCAATTTCAAGGAAATGATTTTGAAACCAGCGTTTGTAATCATTGCTAAAATATTTCCAATGTGTCCGTTTTTGACAGCATCGGGTTTAATCATTGTAAAAGTTCTATTGGTTGCCATTTTGTTTTTTTTTAATTGGGTGCAAAAATAGACTTTTTTATGGATTTATATTATCGAATTTTCAATTTATTAGTCAGAATTTGATGTTATGCTTTAAGAAATGACAATAATATTGAAATTGTTTTCCAAAGGTTTCAATTCATTGCATAATTGAGGCAGTAAATTTTCTCCATTTTCCAAATAAAATTCCGAAAAATTGGCTTGGCGTTCTTGCAAACTTTTATTAGGAAACAATTCATTTTGCAAAGTTGTAATTCGCTCCAAAGTTTCTGAATAGTTCCGTTTTTGGGCCTTCAATAAACGTTTTTCTAAATTTTCTAAACCTTTGGTTTGTTTGGCTTCCTGGGCTTTTACGGCTCCAAGAAAGGATTTATCGGTTTGACTGGCTATTTCCAAAAGGGCTTCAAATTGTTTTCGTAAATGTTCTTTTTGAGTCGAAAAATCAATGGGGAATTTTGATAATTCCGCCGTTTTTTTATTTACCAAATCATTTTGTTTCGAGAACAGATCGCTCCAAGACAAACCCAATTTGTCTGCTTTTTTGGCTTGCTTTTCGGTAACCAATAAAGCTGAATTTCTAAGCAAAAGTATTGGAAATGTAACGTTTACAGCATCGAAAAATGATTTTAATTCCAGCCAATAGGCAATTTCTCCGCCTCCGCCAATGTAGCATAAATTGGGCAAAATCACTTCTTGGTACAATGGACGCAAAATCACATTGGGACTGAATTTTTCGGGTTGATTTTCTAGTAATTCTAAAATTTCAGTTTCCGAGAATTCTATTTCGGTATTGTTTACTTTGTATGTTTCGTTTTCTAAAATAATACGTTCACGCAAATCGTCTTCCATATAAAACAAATTTATTTCCCGTGGATTGACTTGAATCCTGTAATTTTTTAGTCTTTCGGTGGTTTCGAGTACTTTTTTACAGGAAGTTTGCTGTGTCAATTCTTCCTTTAAATAAGGTATAAAAGTCCGTTTTAAATCTTGATTATCTGCATCAAGAATAACCAAACCATATTCACCAAAAAGCGCATTGGCCAAAAAACGTGTGGCATCAGCCAGATTAAAATGGTTCAAATAGGATTCTTGAAACAGTTTTTTGATGGTTTCGGCATTTTTTCCTGAATCCAGTCCATGAGCGAAAACTTCAAAAAAAGCAGCTAAACCTTCGGTAGATAATCGTCCAACAGGACCTGAACTTGCTGCGTTCCAGCGAAACTTTCGGCCTTTGAAATTGAAGTAATTGATTTCGTCAAAATCGTGGTCTTCGGTCGCCATCCAATAAATGGGAACAAAGTTTTGCGTCGGATATTTTGCTTTTAATTCCTTGGTTAAATTGATAGTCGAAATAATTTTATACAAAAAATACAATGGCCCAGAAAACAAATTCAGTTGATGACCCGTCGTAACCGTGAAGGTGTTGGAATGGTTTAAGAGTTTAATATTGTTTAAAGTTGTTTCAGAAGTACTTATTTTGGCGTATTGCTTTTCTAAAACCGAAACTAAAATTTTCCTTTTTTCATTGCCATTGACATTGCCATTGAAATTGCCATTGACATTGCCATTGACATTGCCATTGAAATTGCCATTGCTATTGCCATTGCCATTGAAATTGATTTCTTTTTCAACAATTTGTGCTTCAAAATTTTCAAGATTTGGAAATCGGTTGTAAAGTGACTGCAAATTATTTTTTTTGTCTAAATAATCATTAATTAGAGAGGAAAAATATCCTGAATTTTGATAGCTGATACAGTCGGTAGGCATATTTTAGTTTATTTGATGCTAAATTACCATAAATTATTGGAACAAAATATTTGTTAGTTTCAAAAATTAACATCATTTTTATCGAAATATTATTTTACAACTATGCAAAATATACCCCATCCTGACAAAGTGAATTCGATGAAACATGTGCTTTTCGGAAGTTTGATTGGCACCACCATTGAGTTTTTCGATTTTTATATTTATGCCAATGCTGCTGTTTTGGTTTTTCCACAATTGTTCTTTCCGGGAACCGATTCTACAATTTCTACCATAGAATCTTTGGCTACTTTTTCCATAGCATTTTTTGCTCGGCCCATTGGTTCGATAGTTTTTGGACATTATGGCGATAAAATTGGGCGAAAAACCACTTTGGTTGTTGCCTTGTTAACGATGGGAATTTCGACCGTTGCCATTGGATTTTTGCCTACTTATGCCAGCATCGGAATTACTGCTCCTTTGTTATTGATGCTTTTCCGGTTTGGTCAAGGATTGGGACTAGGAGGCGAGTGGGGTGGAGCCGTTTTATTGGCAATAGAAAATGCGCCTCCAGGAAAACGTGCTTGGTACGGAATGTTTCCACAACTGGGAGCACCAATTGGTTTAATGCTTTCTGGTGGCACTTTTTTGCTTTTGAGTGATGTATTGACCAATGAACAATTCTTTGATTATGGATGGAGAATCCCTTTTATTGCCAGTGCCGCTTTGGTGGTGGTTGGATTTTATATCCGACTGAAAATCACAGAAACACCTTCTTTTATCGCTTCTCTAGAAACCAAAAAACAGGTAAAAATTCCAATGATGGAGTTGTTGAAGTCCTACAAAAGGGAACTGTTTTTTGGAACTTTGGCAGCAGTGACCACTTTTGTGACTTTTTATTTTATGACTGTTTTTTCTTTGAGTTGGGCCACGTCTGATTTAGGATATTCGAGACGGGATTTTCTGGTAATGCAACTTTTTTCGGTTTTGTTTTTTGGATTATCGATTCCTGTTTCGGCTGTTTTGGCAGATAAATTTGGTCGAAGAATGGTGTTGATTCTTATTTCCGTTGGCATTGCCATTTTTGGATTATTTTTTTCTGCATTACTTGGTTCAGGAAATACTACTTTGATAACGCTCTTTTTATGTTTGGGAATGACCTTGATGGGATTGACTTATGGCCCTTTGGGGACTTTTCTTTCTGAATTATTTCCGACCCAAGTCCGTTATTCTGGTGCTTCGCTCACCTTTAATTTTGCTGGAATTATTGGGGCAGCTTTTGCTCCGTTGATTGCCATTTGGTTGGCAAAAAATTATGGGCTTACCTATGTTGGTTTTTATTTATCGGGTGCTGCGGTCTTGACTTTCTTTTCGCTTTTGATGATTAGTAAAAGGGAGCACCAGTTTTGAATTTCAATTCGATCAATTGATGCCATAATCCTGTCGGTTTCGCTTAATGCCACGATAATTTTTTGATAATGAAAAATATATTCTGTTGATAACTCTCTATCCTTGCGGTCTTTGAGCCATTTTTGAGCAGGTTTATAACCACCAATATAAAAATTCCACGCCACTTCGGGAACGTTTGCAAAGTATTGGGTTTCGTTGATGTAAACATTTCCAACATCCTTTCCAGCCTTTGGAAGGGTGGCTAAAAAGTAATTAATTTTCCAAAGCACTCGACTCACAAAACCCTTAAAATAATTTTAATTTTATGTTTGATATACCTTAAATTAGCATTTCCAAATTGATACTTTTGCCCAAAACCCATGTATTTATTATCCAAAGAATTATTTTTTCCGCCAGTTTCTCATGCTAATGCCGATGGAATCCTAGCCATTGGCGGCGATTTGTCTCCAGAACGATTGTTGTTGGCTTACAAAAATGGTATTTTTCCTTGGTTTGAAGAAAATGAACCTATTTTTTGGTGGGCTCCAAATCCCAGAATGGTTTTGTTTTTAGAGGAATTGGTAGTTTCAAAAAGTATGCGAAACATCTTGAATCAAAATATTTTTACGGTTACTTTCAATCAGAACTTTAGGGAAGTGATTTCAAATTGCCAAAAAGCAAAACGAAAGGGGCAAAACGGAACTTGGATTACTCAGGAAATGTTGGAAGCCTATTGTAAATTGAACGAATTGGGTAGGGCAAAATCAGTTGAAGTTTGGCAAAAGAACCAATTGGTTGGCGGTTTATATGGCATCGATTTGGGTCATATTTTTTGCGGAGAAAGTATGTTTTCCATAGTGTCGAATGCTTCTAAAGTGGCCTTTATTTCATTGGTAAATCAATTAAAAACAGGAAATTATAAAGTTTTGGATTGTCAAGTTCATAACAAACATCTCGAAAGTTTAGGTTGTCGAGAAATTGATAGAACTGATTTTATGAAACTGCTGAAAAATTGAAATATTTAGCACTAAATTTTATGTTAAATATTTTATTATCAGATATTTGAATTTAAAAAGTAATTAGTCATACACCCGCATACAACATTAATTTTAGCTCCTAAAAATTAAATTCGTAATTTTGCAAAATTCCTAAATTACTGGAATTATAAATCTATGAGAACCAAGACTTTAAAAAAAAATAGAATTAATGTAATCACTTTGGGATGTTCCAAAAATGTATATGATAGTGAAGTCCTGATGGGACAATTGAAAGCCAGCGGTAAAGATGTGGTTCACGAACAAGAGGGCAACATTGTGGTTATCAATACTTGTGGTTTTATAGATAATGCCAAGGCAGAATCTGTGAATATGATTCTAGAATATGCCGATAAAAAAGAACGCGGTTTGGTTGATAAAGTTTTCGTCACTGGTTGTTTATCGGAACGTTACCGACCTGATTTAGAAAAAGAAATCCCCAATGTAGATCAGTTTTTTGGAACAACAGAATTGCCCGCTTTGCTCAAAGCTTTGGGAGCCGATTACAAACACGAATTGCTAGGCGAACGATTGACCACAACCCCAAAAAACTATGCCTATCTAAAAATTGCCGAAGGTTGTGACCGACCTTGTAGTTTTTGCGCCATTCCGTTGATGCGAGGAAAACACGTTTCGCAAACTATCGAAAAATTGGTTAAAGAAGCCGAAGGTTTAGCAAAAAATGGTGTTAAAGAATTGATTCTCATTGCACAAGATTTGACCTATTACGGCTTAGACATTTACAAAAAGCGAAATCTTGGCGAATTGTTAGAAGCCTTGGTAAAAGTTGAAGGCATCGAATGGATTCGTTTGCATTATGCTTTTCCAACTGGTTTTCCGATGGATGTTTTGGAAATAATGAACCGTGAACCCAAGATTTGTAATTATATTGATATTCCGTTGCAACACATTTCGGATGCTGTTTTGAAATCGATGAAACGGGGTACAACCAAAGAAAAAACGACTAAATTATTGCAAGAATTTCGCAAAACAGTTCCCGGAATGACTATTAGAACCACATTAATTGTAGGTTATCCTGGCGAAACTCAAGAAGATTTTGAAATCCTGAGAGACTGGGTTCAAGAAATGAAGTTCGAACGTTTGGGCTGTTTTACTTATTCGCACGAAGAAAATACAAGCGCATACAGTTTGGTTGATGATGTTCCCGAAGAAGTAAAACAAAATCGAGCCAATGAAATAATGGAAATTCAATCCCAAATTTCGTGGGATTTGAACCAAGAGAAAATTGGTAAAACCTTCCGTTGTATTATTGACAGAAAAGAAGGCACACATTTTGTAGGAAGAACAGAATTTGACAGTCCAGATGTTGATAATGAAGTCCTTATAGACGCATCAAAACATTATGTAAAAACAGGCGAATTTGTAATGGTAAAGATTATTGATGCCACCGAATTTGATTTATACGCTGAACCTATCTAAATTTACAAAACAAAACACTCAAAATGAAAACTACAAACAAATTTGCAGCAAGTTTATTTATTTTAATTTCATTAAATACCGTTTCTGCTCAATATGGCAATAATGGTTATGGCAATAATGGTTATGGAAGAAACAATGGTATGAACCAAATGGGGTCTATGAGCCAAAGAAGTGAACCCGAAAAACCAAAAGAAATTCCAGTCGAAGAGATTGTAGCTAAATATATGGAAGATATGAAACCAGCTTTGGGACTTGATGAACTTCAAACTATTGCCATATCTAATGTTTTGGTTGAATCAGTAAATGCACAAGGTCGAATTTCAAAATTGAATTTATCTCAAGAAGATTTAATGAATGAATACAAATTATTGTCTGAAAGCACCGACAGAAAAATTATAAATTACTTGAATAAAGACCAAAAAGATAAATACTTGGTTTTTAAGGAAGAGTTAAAGCAACCAAAAAAATCTAAAGAGAAAAAGAAAAAAAAAGATAAAACTCTCGAAAATAAAGACAAATAAACAGCATGAAACATAAAATTTTATATACTTTTTGCTATTTTGCTATAATTTTTAGTATTGTTTCTTGCTCAACAAACCCTTATAAAGCAAGTGATAAATCCTATAAAAATCAGTTAAAAGGGTACAAAGAAACCATCTCAAATACTGAACCTGCAAAATTAGAAACCAGTAGTACAACCATATTACCTGTTGATGCAACTCCAATTGTTGATTTCATCGACCCATTAGTTTTTTATAAAGACACCTTATCCATAAAATCGCCAGTTACTTTAATGAACGGAATTAGCACCGAATGGATTAGCACCGTGAATTTTAATCTTAGAAAACCTAATTTTATCATTCTGCATCATACAGCCCAAGATTCATTGGCACAAACATTAAAAACTTTTACAATAAAAAAACCAGAAGTTAGCTCTCATTATGTCATAGCAGATGACGGTAGAGTAGTTCAAATGGTCAACGATTATCTTAGGGCTTGGCACGGAGGAAATGCCATTTGGGGTAAAAATACCGATATTAATTCGGCATCCATCGGAATCGAATTAGACAATAATGGATTTGAACCTTTTTCAGACCCACAAATTATTAGTCTTTTGGCTTTATTAACAAAATTGAAAAAAGATTACAATATTCCTGCCCAAAACATCATTGGTCATTCAGACATTGCACCCAGTCGAAAAATAGATCCCAGTAGGTTTTTCCCTTGGAAACTTTTGGCTTTAAATGGTTTTGGTCTTTGGCCAGACGATATACTAGAACCAGCTCCAACAAACTTTAATGTAGAACAAGCTTTGCAAATTATTGGTTATAACACCAAAAATCTATCTGCTGCAATAAAGGCTTTCAAACTGCATTACATTCAGACCGAAGTGGATAGTTTTTTAGACGAAAAAACAATAAATACTATCTATAATATATACAAAAAACAGTAGATTTCTTTTGACAAATAAACATTAAAAAAGGCTTTTTGAATAATCCAGAAAGCCTTTTTCATTTATTGCAACCTGTATTTATTTGGATTTTAATCCTTTATTCCATTTTGGTGTAATACAAATTGAATTTATCATTAAATATAACCCCCTAATGTAATTTAAATTCATTACTCCAGAATTGAAACCAAAAACACAGAGGAATAAACAATGTGAAGAAGAATACCGCGTCAAAAACCATAGCCAACGGTTTCAACCGTTGGTACTTGAAGTATTTAATAATGCAATTTGTCGAACACACATTCCATTTCTAGTGGAATATTTTGTAAATATTTTTGGTATTAAACAAACAAAAAAACTGCCAAAACACTATAAAAGTATCTTGGCAGCCAAAAAAAAAATTTTTTTAAATAAGTTTTATGCTCTAATTAAAATCCGTAAACAACGGCTAAAGTAGCTTGTGCAGCTGATTTAGTAGTAGTAATAGCGTCTGACTCCAAGAAGAACTTTTCGGAACCATTATCCAATCTAAATTCTGGAATAATTGTCAATCCACCCACTTTGTAATTCGCTGATAAAGTTAAAGCCGTTACAGATTCGTCTGCAATTACTTTACTGAAAGCTCCACCTGGAAGAGGTAAGCTATATGGGTTACCACCTTTTTTAGCCATAAAGTATTCACCACGTAAACCTAAACCAAAAGCTTCAGTTATTGCAATAGAAGGGTATAAAGCAAAACCCGTATATCCAGAATCCTTAATAACTCCAGAAAAATCAGCTGCATTCAAACCCAATTTGAATTTTTCTGTAAGTTGGAAAGTAGCTGTTAAATCAACGATAGTTCCACTAACTGAACCGTCCATAAAGTTAAGATAAACACTTGCACCTTCAGTTGCATAAGACAATTGACCACCAACTGCGTTCAATCCTTTTGACGTATTAGCTTTATAATTATTCCACTTGTCATTAAATACCCCTAACATAGCCCCAAATTTGTCAGTAATTTTATAGTTGGCTTTCACTCCAGCATTTTGGAATGGACCATTGGTAAACAAATAAGAAGTTGAATAGTGGAAATTAGCTACTGGAGAGATTACTTCATATCCAATAAATGTTCCCATATACCCTGCAGTCAAACTCAATTTATCTGAAACTGCATAAGTGGCATACAAATTTTGGATGTTGAAAGAATTGTTAAGGTTATCAGCAGATCCATCACCATTAGGAATAGATTGCCATTGTCCTCTAGGACCAAAAGAAAGTTCACCCACGAAAGATACTTTCCCGGTAGTTTTCTTCAACATAAGGTCAAGCATACCCAAGGATACTGAATTTTGATCAGTGGCAAAACTTGTTCCAATGTTTTCGTTTTTAGAAAAATCATACTTGTAATACAAATCACCAGAACCTGAAATTTCAAGTGGAGTAGATTTTGGTGCTTCGGTTTCCTGTGCAAACGTTACGCTCGAAAGCATTAATGCTAAAATAATTGTTACTTTTTTCATGTTTGTTTTTAGTTTAATTGTTAATTAATTTTTTGGTTTTTAAATTTCTTTCTACCTAAATCGTTTTCAGTAAATTTTAGAAAACATCATTAGGTAAATCAAAATTTGTGTTGAAAAAGAATATTTTTCTGAGGCAAATCTATCAACTTTTGTAAAACTAAAATAGTACAAATCACCTTTTTTGACTTATTACCGAAAGAATTATCGATAACCAATATTTGATAACCAAAAAATATATTATCCTTATTTTAACGAATATTTTTTATTATATTTTTATTTTTATTTTTTGATATACCCCTGTTTTTTATCTATTTTAGTGAAATGTATTAAAAAAATAGATGTAAAATAGCTAAATTTGATTAAAAAAAATTAATCACCCCTAAATAATCACCCCTAATATTGATTTAATAAATTATTAAATTATTTCAAGCAATAGACAAACGAAACTTAAACTAATGAATTTGCACAGCATAATATTTCTTTTTTTTGAACGAAATTTCCATTTTCATAAACATTTAGACAACAAAATTTATAAGCAATTTTTATTTTTAAGAAATGAATAGATTCAAAAGATTAGCGTTTTATATTCATTAAATTTTACTCATAATAAGATGTTAATTTTAATTTAAATTCAAACTTGTAATTTCAATATCATCACATTAATTCTATATTTGCCCACTATGAAAATGATTGCACAACTATTATTGTTCGTTTTTGTGAGCTTTCTTATTACGCCAGCAGTTATTAGCGCAATAGAAAGGAATGCTGATATGTCAGCGTTTTATGGTTTTACCGAAGAAGAAAAAGCACAAAAAGAAATTCAAGCCATAATTAGTGTTGAATTGGCAAATACTCCTGTCAATTTATCTCAATTGAATTCACTTTCATTTTTCTCCAAAAGTGTTTCTAAACACGATACAATTTCCTCCAAGATATTTATTCCCCCACCCGAACATGTTTGATGCAATGTTGGTTTTAATTTTTTAAAATCAATTTATCCAATTAATTTGGAAAATTCTATGTATTTAATTTATTAATAAGGTATAATGACAAATAAAATCAATCTTTTTGCCAACCTTAAATCTGATTTCGCATCGGGTTTAGTGGTTTTTTTAGTGGCACTTCCGTTATGTTTAGGTATTGCTATGGCTTCGGGTGCACCTTTATTTTCAGGTATTATTTCAGGTATTATTGGCGGAATCGTGGTGGGCTATTTAAGTAAATCTCACATAAGCGTTTCCGGACCAGCGGCAGGATTAACAGCAATTGTATTAACAGCCATAACTGATTTGGGTGCGTTTGATATATTTTTAACAGCCGTTTTTATTGCGGGTTTAATTCAATTGGCACTTGGTTTCATTAAAGCGGGAAGTATTTCAAATTATTTTCCTACCAATGTAATCGAAGGAATGTTAGCAGGAATTGGTATTATTATTATTCTAAAACAACTACCACACGCTTTTGGATATGACAGTGATTTTGAAGGCGATTTAGCTTTTTCACAAGCGGATGGAAGCAATACATTTTCGTCCTTATATGGGATTGTCAATTATATTCAAATTGGAGCAATATTAATAACAGTTATCTCATTAATTATTTTAATTGCTTGGGATAAAATACCTTTTCTAAAGCGTTTAAAATTAATACCTGGAGCACTTATTGCCGTAATTTTAGGCGTGGTATTAAATGAAATTTTCCTTTCGATGGGGAGTTCGCTGGCAATATCAAAAGAACATTTGGTTTCTTTGCCCATTCCATCTACATTAGAAGAGTTCAAACAAATTATTGTAACGCCTAATTTTTCTGGAATTACCAATCCAAAAGTTTGGATAATTGGACTTACTATTGCAATAGTAGCTTCGATAGAAACCTTATTGTGTATTGAAGCCGCTGACAGAATGGACGTTCACAAACGTTATACAGACACCAATGTCGAGCTGAAAGCACAAGGAATTGGCAACTTGGTTAGCTCTCTTTTGGGAGGTTTGCCAATGACATCCGTAGTGGTTCGGACATCGGCAAATAATAATGCTGGGGCAAAATCTAAAATGTCTGCCATCATCCACGGAATATTATTATTGATAAGTGTACTGACAATTCCAGCAATATTGAATAAAATTCCACTAGCCACTTTAGCCGCCATATTGTTGTTGGTAGGCTACAAACTGGCAAAACCAGCCACTTTCAAACATTTTTGGAAGAACGGAAAATACCAATTTGTCCCTTTTATTGCCACTTTACTAGCGGTTGTATTTTTGGACTTGTTAAAAGGTGTTGCTTTGGGGTTGATTATCAGTGTTTTTGCCATCTTGCGAGGAAATATGAAAAGAGCCTATCACTTTAGAAAAGAAGAATATCACGATGGCGATGTAATTCATATTGATTTGGCTCAAGAAGTATCTTTCTTGAATAAAGCTGCAATTAAACAAACTTTGAGTAAAATTCCAGAAAATTCTAAAGTAATTATTAATGCTCAAGACACGGTTTACATTGCACACGATGTATTGGATTTAATTAAAGAATTCAAAAAAATAAGGGCAAAAGAAGAAAATATTAAAGTGAAATTGACTGGATTTAAAAAAGAATACGAGCTAGAAAACACTGGCGAAGAAGAAAAACATGTTTTCGTTACTACGTCTTAAATCACTTTAATAAAAAATCTAAACCACTTCAAAATTAAATTGAGAAAAAAATGACTGCTTTGATAATAATACCGATTAGCAATATATAAAAGTCCAATAAATTGTACTCAATATATTGTCTATCGGCATTAACCATTTTAAAATTACAATTGGTATAATTTGAAAGCCAACCCTCATTTTTATTGAAACAAATAACAATAAACACTATATAGAGTACTCCCGAATCTTCTGGATGAGCAGCCAGTAAGTGCTAATTTTACAGTTTTGCGTTTTTTTTTAATTTTCAATAAACAATGCGTTTAAAATAAAAAACCTACCCAAGTTATTAAATCCTGAGTAGGTTTTTCGTCTAACCAAATAACAAATATTATTAATGCGTTCTCAAAATATTTTGAACACTTTACAAATCTCTATACAATTCTAATCTTTCCCATTTAGAATCTACTTCTTCTTGTGCTTGAGTCAGTAAAGCAGCTCCTAATTCGGCATTTTCTTTGACAACTCTGGTAAAACGAGCTTCGTTGTACATAAAGTCACTCAAAGGAATACTTGGCGCTTTAGAATCTAATTTGAATTTCTTGCCTTTTGCTTCCGCAGGATTGAATCTAAACAAAGGCCAGTAGCCACTATCCACCGCTTTTTCTTGTTGGTCGATAGCGTGTTTCAATTCATACCCGTGTTCACCACAATGAGAATAAGCAATAATCAATGATGGTCCAGGATAAGCCGCAGCTTCTTCAATAGCTCTAAGCGATTGTAAATCTTTGGCTCCCATTGCAATTTGGGCAACGTAAACATTTCCATAAGAAATAGCTTGAAGGGCAAGGGATTTTTTACCTGTTTTCTTGCCACCAATAGTAAATTTAGCACTTGCTCCAAGAGGAGTCGATTTAGAGGCTTGTCCACCAGTGTTAGAATACACCTCGGTATCCATTACTAAAATATTGATGTCTTCTCCTGTTGACAAAACGTGATCTACTCCACCATAACCGATGTCATAAGCCCAACCGTCTCCACCAAAAATCCAAACTGCTTTTTTACGAAGATATTCGGTCAATTGGCTTAATTTTTTAGCGTCTTCGTTATCACTAACTTTGGCTAATATTTTATTAAGGGCATCAATTTGAGCAAATTTTTCGTTTTTCGATGCTTCGGTATCTTCAGGGTTGTTCAAAATAGCGGACACTAATTCGCTACCCACAATTGGTTCTAATGATTTTAATAAATCAACAGCAATCTCTTGTTTTTTGGACAATCCTAATTTTAGACCCAAACCAAACTCGGCATTGTCTTCAAAAAGTGAATTTGCCCATGCTGGACCTCTACCAAATTCATTGGTTTTATAAGGCGTTGTTGGTAAATTTCCTCCATAAATAGAAGAACATCCTGTGGCATTGGCAATCATTATACTATCACCATACAATTGTGTAACCATTTTGATATAAGGTGTTTCTCCGCAACCAGAACAAGCTCCTGAAAATTCAAACAATGGTTCCAAGAATTGAGAGCCTTTTACGTTGGTAATTTGCAACTCAGTTCGGTCATAATAAGGTAAACTTACGAAATGATCCCAGTTTACATTTTCTAAGGCATCATGTTCAATTTTTTTCCTCATATTGATAGACTTGAAGTTTTCTTTCTCTTTGCTTACTGCTGGACAAACCACCACGCAAAGGTCACAACCTGTACAATCTTCTGGAGAAACTTGTAAAATATAAGATTCATTTTCTTTGGCAAATGGTCTTCCTATCGCTGGAACGCTTTTTAGTGTGCCAGGGAATTTTGCTAATTCATCATTGGTTACCACTTTAGAACGAATGGCAGCGTGAGGACAAATAGCGACACATTTGTTACATTGTGTACATAAATTTTCGTCGTCCCAAATTGGAATAAAGTCAGCAATACCGCTTTTTTCGAATTGTGATGTTCCTGTTGGGAATGTTCCGTCTATGGAGAAAGCACTTACAGGAAGGTCGTCTCCAAAACCGGCTAATATTTTTTCTAGAACTTCAGTCACAAATCCATCAGGTGCATTTTTCATTGCAGATGCCAAATGTTTTTCGCTTGTAGCCACTTTTGGATAATCCACTTGATGTAAATTTTCCAGCGCTTTATCCACAGCGTTGAAGTTCATATTTACCACTTTATCTCCTTTGTGAGAGTAAGATTTAACGATGGCATTTTTAATTTTTGCGATAGCTTCTTCTTTAGGTAAAATTCCAGAAATGGCGAAGAAACAAGTTTGCAAAATGGTATTGGCTCTTTTTCCTAAACTGGCTTCAAATGCTACTTTGGTAGCATCAATTACATAGAATTTAGCTTCTTTATCAATAATCCCTTGTTGAATTTGGATGGGTAATCTTGCCCAAATTTCTTCCTTAGAATAAGGAGAATTCAACAAGAAAGTGCCACCGTGTTTCAATTCGGCAATCATATTGAATTTTTCAATGAAATTGAATTTATGACTGGCAATGAAATCGGCTTTGTCAACTAAATAATTTGAATTGATTGGGTCTGGACCAAAACGCAAGTGCGAAATAGTTTGAGCTCCCGCTTTTTTAGAGTCATAAACGAAATAGCCTTGAACGTAATTATCGGTTGTTTCTCCAATGATTTTGATGGAGTTTTTGTTGGCTCCAACGGTTCCATCAGATCCTAAACCATAGAACATACAGCTAATGGCTTTACCTTTAATATCAAACTTAGTATCATAATATAAACTTTTGAAAGTCACATCATCATTGATACCTATTGTAAAGTGATTTTTAGGTTTTTTATTCGATAATTCGTCATAAATTCCTTTGACCATTGCTGGTGTAAATTCTTTGGATGACAATCCGTAACGACCTCCTACCACGATTGGCATTTCTCTTCCGCTTTCAACAAGTGCAGTCACAATATCTAAATAAAGTGGATCTCCAATGCTTCCTGGCTCTTTTGTTCTGTCCATAACAGCAATTTTTTGAACTGTTTTTGGCAAAGCATCAACAAAAGCATCAATGGCGAAAGGTCTGAACAAACGAACTAAAATTACCCCTACTTTTTCGCCTTCTTCCAACATTACTTCGAGAGCTTCTTTTACAGGACCTTCGGCAGAACCCATAATAATTATTACTCTCTCGGCTTCTGGATGTCCTATATAATCGAATAAATTATATTTTCGACCAGTATGTTGGTAGAATTCGTCCATTGTTTTTTGAACCGCAGCTGGAACCGCATCATAATATTTATTGGCAGCTTCTCTGGCTTGGAAGAATACATCAGGATTTTGAGTTGTACCTCTTAACACAGGACGATCAGGGTCTAAGGAACGTTGTCTGTGTGCCATCACTTTATCTTCAGGCATCATAGCTCGGATGATATCGTCTGGAATTCCGTCGATTTTAGAAATCTCATGAGAGGTTCTAAAACCATCAAAGATATTCATAAAAGGAACTCTGGTATTCAATGTTGCCACTTGTGAAATCAAGGCAAAATCGTGAGCTTCTTGAACTGAACCACCAAATAACATAGAAAATCCTGTTTGTCTGCAAGCCATAACGTCAGAGTGGTCGCCGAAGATAGACAGTGCGTGAGTAGCTACTGTTCTGGCTGCAACGTGAATAACGCAAGGCAATAATTCACCAGCAATTTTATACATATTAGGTATCATCAACAACAAACCTTGCGAGGCCGTAAACGTTGTAGTTAGAGCACCCGCCTGTAAAGCACCGTGAACAGTACCAGCAGCACCAGCTTCACTTTGCATTTCGACAATTCTTGGAACATTATTCCAGATATTTTTTTTACCCTTTGAACTGTATAGTTCTGCGTGCTCACCCATCGGCGACGATGGAGTAATTGGGTAAATGGCACAGACTTCATTGGTTTTGTGAGCAATGAGAGCCACTGCTTCATTACCGTCACAAATTACTTTTGGGAAATTTTTATTCTTCATTTTTATAAAGTTTTTTTTAACCATCTTGAATTTGTGACTTATTTTTCAATCTGCAAATTACTTGACGGAATTTAATTTTAAGAGCTAAAAAAAGCTAAAAAGCCGAGCGGCAGTTTAGCTTTTTTTTGTCCTATTGATTTACTCATTATGTAACCAAGCCTTTTTAGCCAATAACTGAGCTTCTGTTTCAACGTGATTTTCATCAAGTATGCAACAATCTACTGGACAAACTGAAGCACATTGTGGTTCGTCGTGAAAACCTTTACACTCTGTACATTTATCAGCTACAATGTAGAAAAACTCATCAGAGATTGGATCGTGCTCTTCACCTGCATCAATATCTACTCCGATAAGATTTTTTACCATCCCTTTTAAAGCTGAACCTTCTGAATAAGACCATTTAGTATCTGGTTCATAAATTGCGTTGTTTGGACATTCTGAAATACATGCATCACAGTTGATACACTCGTCCGTAATAATTATTGCCATAATATATATATTTTTTAAATTCAATGTAAAATTAAATGTCTTTTTATTACTTTTATATGATAATAGTCATATTTTATTATAAAAAGTGAAATTAAATTTGAACTATCAATTATTTATTTAATGTATTAATTTGGAAATAACTTTTAATTATGATTGAAACAAAAATAAAACCACAACCCGAACAATTGGAAGCTGTAGTTATTCGTTTTGTGGGTGATTCAGGTGATGGAATGCAGTTGACGGGAACACAATTTACTGATACATCGGCCATGTTTGGAAACGACATTGCCACATTTCCCAATTATCCTTCCGAGATTAGAGCACCCCAAGGGAGTTTGTACGGCGTTTCTGGTTTTCAAGTACACATAGGAAGCGTCGAAGTAAGCACACCTGGTGACAGCGTCGATTTATTAGTGGCTATGAATCCGGCCGCTTTGAAAACCAATTTATATGCTTTGAAACCCGGTCATACTCTAATAGTAGATACCGATTCTTTTAATAAAAAGAATTTAGAAAAAGCAGAATATACAACTAATCCCCTTGAAGACGGAAGCCTAGAAAATTATCGGGTTATTGAAGTTGACATGACTTCGCTAACAAAGATGGCCTTAAAAGATGTTGTGGGTTTGGACAATAAATCAATTTCACGAAGTAAAAATATGTTTTCCTTGGGTATGGTTTACTGGATGTATCATCGTTCTACAGATTATACCATCGATTTTTTTAATAAAAAATTCAAATCACAACCTTCTCTCATTGAAGCAAATACTAAAGTTTTAATGGCTGGTTATTATTTTGCCGAAACTTTAGAATTGATTCCTAACGCTTACACTATTTCGCCTGCAAAAATGGCTGCTGGAACTTATAGAATTATTATGGGTAACACGGCAACGGCTTGGGGATTTTTGGCAGCAGCCGAAAAATCGGGTTTGGAATTATTCTTAGGATCTTATCCAATAACTCCTGCTACCGATATTTTACACGAATTAGCTAAACACAAACATTTTGGTGTGAAAGCTTTTCAAGCCGAAGACGAAATTGCCGGTGTTACTTCAGCTATTGGAGCTTCATTTGCTGGAGATTTAGCCATCACAACGACTTCGGGACCGGGATTAGCATTAAAAGGTGAAGCTATTGGTTTAGCCATAATGACTGAATTGCCTTTGGTTGTGGTCAATGTGCAACGTGGTGGGCCTTCAACAGGTTTGCCAACAAAAACAGAACAATCCGATTTATTGCAATCCATGTACGGCAGAAATGGCGAAAGCCCAGTGATAGTAATCGCTGCCAGCACACCAGCCAACTGTTTTAACTTTGCTTACGAAGCCGCTCGAATTGCTTTAGAGCACATGACTCCCGTTATTTTATTGACTGACGGATATATAGCTAACGGTTCAGCCCCTTGGAAAATCAAGACGGTTGCCGAAATGCCCGAAATTAAAAGCAACCGAATTACAGAAGTCAAAGAAAACTGGCATCCTTATGATCGTGATGAACACACATTGGCTAGAAATTGGGCAATTCCGGGAACTCCGGGATTAGAACATCGAATTGGCGGATTAGAAAAAGATGCGGTGACTGGTAATATTTCTTATGAACCAATGAACCACGAGAAAATGACTGCCATCAGAGCCGAAAAAATCGACAGAGTAAAATTTAATATTCCAGACTTAGAAACAGAATTTGCCAAAGAAGGTGATTTATTGGTAATTGGTTGGGGTGGAACTTATGGTTCTTTACATTCGGCTGTGAAACAAATGAATGAATTAGGGCATAAAAACATTGGGTATGCACATTTCAATTATATTAATCCAATGCCAAAAAACACCGAGGAAGTTTTATCCAAATTCAAAAAAATTCTGGTTTGCGAATTAAATAGCGGTCAATTTGCCAGCATACTAAAAATTAAACACAGTAAATTTGATTTTTACCAATTTAATAAAGTGCAAGGATTACCATTTGCCAACGAAGACCTAATTGAAAAATTTAAATCACTAGCTTAATTATGGAAACGACTGTAGAAAAAAAATATATTGCTAAAGATTTTACTAGCGATCAAGAAGTAAGATGGTGTCCGGGTTGCGACGATTACGTGATTTTACGCACGATGCAAAAAGCACTTCCAGAAATGGGCGTTGCCAAAGAAGATTTTGTTTTTGTCTCTGGAATTGGATGTTCTTCCCGTTTTCCTTATTATTTAGATACTTATGGAATTCACAGTATTCACGGTAGAGCACCCGGAATTGCCTCGGGAATAAAATTGGCAAACCCCAATTTAAGTGTTTGGATTGCAACAGGCGATGGCGATGCAATGGCCATTGGTGGAAACCATTTTATCCACGTTTTGCGTCGAAATATCGATTTGAATATCATACTTTTCAATAATGAAATTTATGGTTTAACCAAAGGTCAATTTTCTCCTACTTCATTAATTGGTCAAAAAACAAAATCTTCTCCTTACGGAAATACACAACCTCCTTTTTCGCCCGGAGAATTAGCTCTAGGCGCTCAAGCACGTTTTTTTGCAAGAGTTGGCGGTGGAAGTCCTAAAGAAATGGGACAAATTTTTATCGAAGCACATCAATTTAAAGGAACTTCATTAATCGAAGTGTTGCAAAATTGTGTAATTTTTAATGATGGCTGTTTCAATCATCTTACCGATAAAGATGTAAAAGAAGACAAACAAATCTATCTTGAACACGGAAAACCAATGATTTTTGGTAAAAATCGTGACAAAGGTTTAGTATTAAAAGGACTAAAATTAGAAGTCGTAACCATTGGCGAAAACGGAATTACTCAAGAAGATTTATTGGTACACAATGCCAAAGAAAAAGATCCAACGCTTCATTATATGTTGGTTCGAATGGAATATCCATTGGCAACTGGAGTGATTAGAAGTTTTGATGATGTTACCTTAGAAGAAAGAGAAGATGCCTTAACAGCACAAGTTAAATCCAATTCGAGTTTCAGAAAAACTGACGATTTGTTCTTTTCGGGAGAGACTTATGAAGTGAAATAAAATAATTAAAGCAAATTAATTATCCTATCGGATAAGTAGATTAAATTTTTTAGATTTGCCTTTTCTCACAAACAAATAAAATTAAAATAAATTAATATGGGTTCAGAAGCAATTATAGTTTTCTTATTAGCCGGAATCGTTTTGGTCGCCGGTGCCAACTTCCTCTCCAATTTACTTTCACCAAAATCAGACAATACACAAAAACGAGAACCGTATGAAAGCGGAATGACCACCATTGGCCCCACTTGGGTTCAGTTCAAGGTGGGCTACTATTTATACGCTATTTTATTCTTGGTTTTTGATGTCGAGGTAGCCTTTTTAATTCCTTGGGCAGTTGTTTTCAAAGAAATTGGAATGGTCGCTTTTGTCGAAATCATCATCTTTTTAGTAATATTAGGTTTAGGTTTAGCCTACGCTTGGAAAAAAGGAGCATTAAAATGGGAGTAAATAACACATCAGAAATTCCAGCAGATTTTCCAGGAAAAGTAATTCCTGGAGGTAATGGAGCAAATATATTGGTAACATCTTTGGATGATATTATAAATTGGGGACGGGCGAATTCGCTGTGGTCTCTTTATTTTGGAACTAGTTGTTGCGCTATCGAAATGATGCAAACCGGAGCAGCTCGTCACGATTATTCCAGATTTGGATTCGAAGTAGCAAGACCTTCGCCAAGACAAGCCGATTTAATTATCATTGCTGGAACCATTGTCAACAAAATGGCACCGGTTTTACGCCGTTTGTACGACCAAATGGCGGAACCAAAATACGTAATTGCAATGGGAGCTTGTGCCATTTCTGGCGGTCCATTCTATTACAATTCGTATTCTGTTGTAAAAGGAGCTGACCACGTAATACCTGTTGATGTATACGTTCCGGGTTGTCCTCCTCGTCCTGAAGCTTTGCTCGAAGGAATGTTGATGCTTCAGGCGAAAATCAAAACAGAAAACATGAAAAATAAAGTTTTCCCTATCGACGGGTTTGACGAAGGACAATAAAGTACGAGGATGGAAATACGAGGTACGAAGCGATTTTACTTGCGACCTCTAACTTCTAACTTCTAACCTCTAACCTCTAACTTAACAATGACAAACGAAGCCTTACAAAATTTAATAAGTCCTTGGATTCCCGAGTTGGAATTCACCGAAGAAAAATCACAGTTTTTAAATATCACCGTGCAACCTGAACAATTGCATCAATTAATGACGCAATTAAAAAGCAATCCAGAAACGAATTTCGATTATTTGTTTTGCTTGACTGGCGTAGATTGGGGCAAGGAATTAGGTGTTGTTTATCATCTAGAATCTACAACTCACAGACATCAAATAGTGGTAAAAGTAAAAACCGAAGATAGAGAAAAACCAACCTTCGATACAGTTTGTGATATTTGGCGTACAGCCGAATTCCACGAAAGAGAGGTTTTTGACTTTTTTGGAATACAATTCAACAATCATCCTAACCTGAAAAGACTCTTCTTGACCGAAGAATGGGATGGATTTCCGTTGCGAAAAGATTATGTAGATGAAATTAATATGGTTATCAAATAACATATTTTTTGAACCATTAAGTCCCGATAGCTATCGGGATAAGGTTCATTAAGACAAAATTTAAAATCTTAATATTTTAAAAAAAAATAAATCTAAAAAGACATAAACTTAATTTTCTTAATTTTTCTTAATGGTTTAAAAAATGAACATTTATGTTATTTTTCTTTTGAACCATTAAGTCCCGATAGCTATCGGGATAAGGTTCATTAAGACAAAATTTAAAATCCTAATATTTTAAAAAAAAAAAATCTAAAAAGACATAAACTTAATTTTCTTAATTTTTCTTAATGGTTTAAAAAATGAAAATTTATGTTATTTTTCTTAATGGTTTAAAAAAATGAAAATTTTAGTCCGCAAAGCGGGCATTCAAATAAATAAAAATGGATACAACAATAACCAACAATTTTAAATCCGAAGAATATCAAATCAATATGGGACCGCAACACCCTGCAACTCACGGCGTTTTGCGACTTTTATTGACTATCGACGGTGAAATAATAAAAAAAGTAGAACCCGATTTAGGCTACATTCACCGTTCAATCGAAAAAATGTGCGAGTACGACAGCTACCAGCAAATCGTGCATTTGACCGACCGAATGGATTATCTTTCGTCACATATCAATAACGAAGGCGTTTGTCTTACTGTTGAAAATGCCCTTCAATTGGAAATTCCAGAACGGGTAAAAGTCATTCGAACCATCATCGCCGAATTGACCCGAATCGCTTCCCACACTTTGTGGTGGGGCGTTATGGGAATGGACGTTGGTGCTTTGACCACTTATTTCTACGGGTTTAGAGATCGTGAAATGATTAACGATATTTTCGAGGAAACTTGCGGTGCTCGATTGACGATGAATTATAATATTCCCGGAGGATTAATGTTTGATATTCACCCGAATTTTGTAAAACGAACCAAAGAATTTATCGCTCATTTCAAAACAAAATTACCAGAATACGATTTACTTTTATCCGATAACGTCATTTTCAGAAAAAGGATGGAAGGCATTGGTATTTTAACCAAAGAAGATGCCATTTCGTTTGGTGCTTCTGGCCCTGTGGGTCGTGCTTCTGGCTATTCTTGCGATGTGAGAAAACACCATTCTTACAGTGCTTACGACAAAGTAACTTTCAACGAAATCTTGAAAACCGAAGGCGATACCTATTCTCGTTACCAAGTTCGAATTCTAGAAATGTGGGAATCCTTGTCGATAATCGAACAATTGATAGACAACATTCCCGAAGGCGACTTTTTTGCCAAAACCAATGCCGTTATCAAATTACCCGCTGGAGAATATTACGAAAAAGTTGAAACTGCAAGAGGAGAATTAGGCGTTTACATCATTAGCACAGGAACAAAAAATCCGTATCGAATGAAATTTCGTTCACCAGGATTTTCAAATTTATCTTTATTAAATCATATTGCCGTAGGTGGAAAAATTGGAGATTTAGTGGCAACAATGGCGACTTTAGACCTCGTAATTCCTGATATTGACCGATAAAATTATTTTTATGAACATCACAAAAAATATTCACGAATGGCTTTTTAGCCTGATGCCAGAAACTACTGCAAGCATTGTAGAAATGGTACTGATAGCAATAGTTTACCTCGGTATTTTTGCAGTTGCCGGTTTATACCTAGTTTTACTCGAAAGAAGAGTAGCCGCTTGGTTTCAATTGCGTTTGGGTCCAAACCGAGTAGGTTGGCAAGGTTTATTACAAACAATGGCTGATGCTCTGAAACTGGTTTCCAAAGAGTTAACAGGAACCATCAAAGCCGACAAATTTTTATACAATTTAGCTCCTTATTTTGTTATTGTAACCGCCTTGATGGCGATGTCGCTTTTCCCTTTTTCGGAAGAATTTCAAGCCTTTGACATCAATATTGGTATATTCTTTTTAATCGCCATTTCCTCCATTGGAGTAATCGGAATTTTATTGGCGGGTTGGAGTAGCAATAACAAATTTGCCTTAATTGGTGCGATGCGAAGCGGTGTTCAAACCATTAGCTACGAATTGTCCGTTGGATTATCGCTGTTGACAATGGTTTTAATGACTGGTTCTTTGCAACTATCCGAAATTGTTGAAGTGCAAAAAAATGGTTGGCTTATTGTTCAAGGACATATTCCTGCTGTTATCGCTTTTATGATTTATATGATTGCCGGAACTGCCGAAACCAATAGAGCTCCTTTCGATTTAGTCGAAGCCGAATCCGAATTGGGTGCTGGTTTCCACACGGAATACTCGGGAATGAAGTTTGCCTATTTCTTCTTGGCAGAATTTATCAATATGTTTATCATTGCAGCCATTGCCACAACCGTATTTTTTGGAGCGCATTTATCTCCTTTTGGAATTACCGATAACATTCCCTTGCTTGGCGTATTTTGGTTTTTAATAAAAACTTTGGCGATTATATTGCTAATGATGTGGTTCAGATGGACATTTCCAAGACTAAGAATCGACCAACTTTTAGTATTAGAATGGAAATATTTGCTTCCGTTAAACTTAATGAACTTGATTTTAATGGCATTGATGGTATTGCTTGGATTAACGATTCAATTTTAGAAATTATGAGTTATTTTTCAGATATATATAATGGTGTAAAAACACTTCTTACAGGAATGAGTGTTACCGGAAAGTATTTTTTACATTCCAGAAAAGGGGCTATAACCCAACAATATCCTGACAACAGAGCCACTTTGCAAATGTTTGAACGTTTTCGTGGCGAGGTAGTAATGCCACACGACGAAAACAACGAACACCGTTGTACAGGTTGCCAAAAATGCGAGTTGGCCTGCCCTAACGGCAGTATCGAAATTATTTGGGACCGACAAATTGATCCAGAAACAGGCAAAAAGAAAAAAATGATAGACAAACATATTTATCATTTAGGAATGTGCACGATGTGTAGTTTATGCATCGAGGCCTGCCCTACCGATGCTATCAAATGGGCGCAGAATTTTGAAAATTCTGTTTACGACAGAAAGTACCTCACTAGAGTTTTAAACAAACCGGGATCAAAAGTGGTTCCTGGAGTAGAAGATTAGGGGGAAGTTAGTCGTTTCCGCATAAGTGATAAAGAAATTTATGCAAGAGAAATTATAAGAAACAGAAGATTATGAAAACTACAGAAATCAAAGAGCTTTTTATTAATTTTGAGCAAGTAGCTTCGCAAATTGAAGGCATAGAGTGTTGGAGTGCAAGAGAGTTGCAAAAATTATTGGGCTACTCGCAATGGAGAAATTTTGAAAACACCATTGGTAAAGCCAAAGAATCGTGCCAAAATGCTGGGCAAGATGTTGGTTATCATTTTGCTGAAGTCAGCAAAACGATAGCTATGCCAAAAGGTGCTGAAAAAGAAATAGACGAGATTTTATTAACACGCTATGCCTGCTATTTAATTGCACAAAACGGTGATTCAAAAAAACCTCAAATTGCATTTGCTCAAACTTATTTTGCCGTTCAAACCAGACGAGCAGAAATTATTGAACAGCGATTGTTAGAAACAGAACGAATAAATGCCCGTAAAAAATTACAGGATACCGAAAAAAAATTATCGGGCATACTATACGAGAGAGGTGTTGATGAAAAAGGTTTTGCATTGATACGTTCAAAAGGCGACCAAGCACTTTTTCGCCTCAACACATCGCAAATCAAAAACAAAATGAAAGTACCGCAAAACAGACCTTTAGCTGATTTTTTACCTACAGTAACCATAAAAGCCAAAGATTTTGCCGCAGCAATGACTTCAGAAAATGTACAATTAAAAGATTTGTCAGGCGTTAATTTGATTGAAAAAGAACATATCGAAAATAATACTGCCGTTCGAAAAATTATGTTAGAAAGAGGATTGCCACCAGAAAATTTGCCCCCAGCAGAAGATGTTAAAAAAGTAGAACGAAGGCTGTCGAGTGAAGAAAAAAAGGCACTTAAAAACAAACGACTATGAAAATTGAACTTAAAGAAATACAATCATACGTCAATGCCAACTTTTATCGATAAATTTAAAATTTAATTATAGTTTATACTATTTGTTTAACTTTATCTCGAAGGAATAAACACATTAATTACTAATCAATCATACAGAATAATTAAATAAATATTGACTATTATGAAAACTATTAATTATTTTATCACATTTGGTGTGATTTTGCATTTTCTTGCTTGTAATAAAATAAATAATGAGGAAACAAAAAAGACTAATACAAAAAATCAAATTGAAGTATTACCATTAAAACCAAAAATCATTGAACCTAAAGCAAGTGATAAAGAGAATGAAATATATAAAGAGGCATATGAATTATGGTGGAATGGTATGTTTCAAGAAGGAATTAATAGTTTTAATAAGTTCATTCAATTATATCCAAAAAGTTCTCTAGCAGATGATGCACAAAGAATGATTGGAACAGCATATGGAAATATGGAAAATTATCCAAAGGCTATCGAAGAATATGAAAAAGTTAAAATAAATTATCCAGATGCTAATAGTACTGCAGGCGCTTTATACGATTTAGCTCATCTTTATTTTTTTAATATTAATGATTTTAGCAAAGCTAAATACTATTATGAAGAAACAATTAATACAGCTACCGTTGACGATAAGGAAATTAGAGATATAGCAATAGAACAATTGGAAAATTGGACTGAACAGACTAAAGAATATAAAGGATATGCGGAAAAAAGTAAAGTATATGAAAACGAACGACAAGCAAATAATCCGTCAAAATATTTAAGCATTAGTGAAACCACTTATAATAAAGGAGGATTTGGAGCAGTAGGGATACATAGCTTTTCAATTCAAAATAAAGCAAATATTTCATATAAGGATATTACTATTCGTGTTAATTATTTTTCAGAAACAGGAACTTTTCTAGGTAGGTCATTTCGAACTGTATATAAACAAATACCATCGAAAGCGACTATTAATATTAGTGAATTAAATATGGGACTTATTCCAATTGACGCAAATAATTGTACTATAAATGTAGTAACAGCAATTGCAGAATAATTAACCCCGATTTGCTAAAAAGCACTGGGAATGAATAACCACAGTAAATGTTAATCAATACTTTACAGAAGATGGAAGTAAGTGTACCGCAATCGTTGTGTAAGTGAGAAATGTAAACCTTTGCTGATGTTGGAACAAAAATATTTTAGTATTGAATTGTAAGAGAAAAAAACAAGCTAGACTAGTGAGGCAAAATAAGAAAGTTGGAAAACAGTATGAGGAAATGACAGAAACCGAAGAAACTAAAGACTATTTTTTATCAAAATTCAAACTCGAACCATTCGATTTAATGCAATATCTACCTGCACATACGCAAAGAGATATTAAGAGGTCAGAAATATATACTGACTTTTTATTGAGTTTTTTAATAAAAAGAAGAAATGGAATCGGTAAAATTGACCAACTTGTTTTAGATTTGAACAAAGCCGAAATAAGTCTTAAATGGTTTATTGAAAAACAAAATGCAACTAAATATGGATATGCTGAAATCATAAAACAAACTGATAAATACATAAAGTTAAAAATTACCGAAAGTGGAATTAGTCATTTTAAATATAGTAGCGTAAAATACAGAACTAAATCTCCAACATTTATTAAGAGAATTAGTTTATTTGTGTTAAAACTAATTGTGAAATTTTGGTCTTTTGTTTTTGTATCAGCAAACAACAAAATCAAAATAATACTTGAAAGTGGATATGTAAAATTAATTATATTCTTAATGGCTCTTTTGAGCTTCATCTTAAAAGATGAAATTAAAATTTTTGTTTTGAAATGGTGGGATAAATAGAAAACCGATTTGCCAACAGCTTTTTTGAGCTAGTGGGGATTTAGTGGAATTACCGTTTTGCATCGAAACTCTGCAAAGCAGAAAATTGAAAGGTTACGGATTTCTCACCATCTCAATGCATTGAAACGATGGAAGATGGGAGTTGGGAGTGGAAGATAAAAGTTGGACTTAATACAAATTAATTAAAACAAATAAAATATCATTAAATAATGCAATTACTAAATTTATGGAAAAAATAATATTTTACATTTTAGCACTGATAATGATTGTATCCGCAATTGCCTCTGTGAGCAGTCGCAAAATGCTTCGATCGGTTATCTATTTATTGTTTACGCTGATAGGAGTTGCGGGAATTTATTTCCTAATTGATTACAATTTCTTGGCAGCTGTTCAATTGACCGTTTATGCAGGAGGAATTATTGTCTTGGTTATTTTCTCGGTTTTATTGGTTCATCACATCGAAATGCAATTGGAATTGGCTCCATTATCCAAAAAAATACTCACCGGATTGGCTTGTTTGATTGGATTGGGCATTTTCTTATTTACCATTTATACCAATGATTTTCAAGTGGTTGAAAATTCAAAAACTACTACCGTTGAGGATATTGGTCGAGGACTTTTAAGCTACGACTCAGGCGGATTTATTTTACCTTTTGAAGTCATCAGTATTCTGTTGTTGGCCGCAATGATTGGCGCCATTATCATTGGAAAAGGAGACAAACTAACTAAAAACGACGACACATTATGATAGCTGGAATTAGCATTTACGAAATTTTTACCCTCACCTCTATTCTATTTTTTATAGGGATTTATGGGTTTATTACCAGAAAAAACTTGATTTCGATATTGATATCTCTCGAGTTGATATTGAATGCTTCGGCGATAAACTTTGTTGTCATCAACAAATATTTATATCCCGATGTGTTGCAGGGCGTTTTCTTTTCGATTTTTATTATTGCTGTGGCCGCCGCCGAAACTGCGTTGGCTGTTGCAATAATCATCAATCTTTACCGACAAATCAGCTCTGTGGAAGTGAAGGACACTGAAATTATGAAATATTAATATTCTAACTATGGACATCTCTTATATACTATTTATTCCGTTAATTCCGCTGGCCGTTTTCTTGCTTTTGGGAATTGGTTACCAGAAAATCAAACCCTCAGTTTCAGGCTGGATTGGTGTAGCTGGATTGGCCACATCTGCTGCACTTTCTTATTATGCAGCCTATCAATATTTTTTCGTTAGTGAAAAAGTCAATGGCGTTTACCAAACATTTGTCGATAAAACCGTTTGGATGAACTTCACCGATACTTTGCATATCGATATGGGAATTTTGGTTGATCCCATATCTGTAATGATGCTCGTTGTCGTAACCACCATTTCCTTGATGGTACACATTTACAGCCGAGGTTATATGGATGGCGACAAAGGTTATACTAAATTCTTTGCTTTTTTATCGCTATTTTCCTTTTCAATGCTCGGATTGGTTTTGGCAACCAACCTTTTCCAAATCTATATTTTTTGGGAATTGGTAGGTGTTTCCTCCTATTTATTAATTGGCTATTATTATACCAAAACTTCGGCAGTTGCTGCTGGAAAAAAAGCTTTTATCGTAACCCGATTCGCTGATTTTGGCTTCTTAATTGGAATATTAATAGTAGGTTATTACGCTGGCACCTTCGATTTTGAAACATTAAACGCTGTCAATGAAGAAGGCGAAGGATTGCTTATGCAATGGGGAGCTTCTTCCTTTATGGGATTATCCGTAATTACTTGGGCTTTGCTACTCATCTTTATGGGAGGGGCAGGAAAATCAGCAATGTTCCCATTACACATTTGGTTACCCGATGCGATGGAAGGACCAACACCAGTTTCGGCCTTAATTCACGCAGCGACAATGGTTGTAGCTGGAGTTTATTTGGTCGCTCGATTATTCCCAATGTACTATTTTGTTGAAGATGGTTTCGCCTTGAATGTTGTGGCTTATGTGGGTGGTTTCTCTTCCTTGTTTGCTGCTGTCATTGCTCTCACACAAACTGATATTAAACGAGTTTTGGCTTTTTCGACGATGTCGCAAATTGGTTATATGATGTTGGCTTTAGGCGTTTCGAGTTACAAAGGTCACGAAGGCGTTGGTTATATGGCGTCTATGTTCCACTTGTTTACACACGCAATGTTCAAAGCCTTGCTATTCTTGGGTGCAGGTTCGGTCATTCACGCCGTTCACAGCAATTATTTGAAAGATATGGGCGGTTTGCGAAAGTATATGCCCATTACCAATATTACGTTCTTGATTGCAGCTTTGGCAATAGCCGGAGTGCCTCCATTTGCAGGATTTTGGAGTAAAGATGAAATTTTAGTTGCCGCTTTCGAAAAAAATCAATTGCTTTATTTTGTTGGACTTTTCGTAGCAGGATTGACCGCTTTTTATATGTTCCGATTGTATTTTGGAATATTTTGGGGCAAAGACACCCAATACCATCATCCGCCTCACGAATCGCCAATGTCTATGGCATTTCCGCTATTGTTCTTGGCTTTTATGAGTGTCGTGGCAGGATTTATTCCTTTCAGCGAATTCGTAACAGCTGACAAAGTGGGTTTCGAAGCACATTTGAATTTACCATTGGCCGCAATAGCTGTTGGAACAGGATTGACAGGAATCATCATCGCTTGGATTTTCTACAAAAAAGAAAATGATTTGGCAGAAAGGTTTGCCAATGCTTTTGGCCTATTTTACAAATGGACTTTTCATAAATTCTATTTCGATGAAATTTATATGTTTGTTACCAAGAAAATCATCTTTAATTTAGTTTCAGCACCCATTGCCAAATTCGACAAGAAATATGTGGACGGAACGATGGAAGGCATTGGAAACAAAACAGTACTCATTTCCGAAAAAATAAAAGGATTACAATCTGGAAGATTACAAGATTACGCGATGTTTTTTGTATCGGGAGTTGTGATTTTAGCTTTGGTTTTCATCTATTTATGGACATAACATTATACTAATACCGTTTGTTATTTCAAATTATCCAATAATCCCTAAGATTCGGGAGAACCAAATGAAATATACAACGGCATTATACCAAAACCTCAAGATTAAAATTTAATTTATAATAGTATAATATGGATATTTTATCACTTTTTGTTGTCATACCTGTACTCACAGTTTTGGCTTTGGTTTTCTCCAAAGGATTAAAACAAGCACGAATTATTTCAATGATTGGAAGTTTCATTCAACTGGGAATGGCTATCAATTTATTATTTTTATATCTAAAAGAAAGAGCTGTCGATAAAAGCGTTATGCTTTTCACGCAAGATTATGTTTGGTTCAAAAATTTCAATGTGCATTATGCCATTGGGGTTGATGGAATTTCGGTGGCACTATTATTATTGACTTCAATAGTAGTTTTGGCTGGTGTTTTCATTTCTTGGAAAACGGACGATTTGCCCAAAGAATTTTTTGTTTCACTTTTAGTTTTAGCCACAGGAGTTTACGGATTCTTCATTTCACTTGATTTGTTTACAATGTTTGTGTTCTATGAAATTGCCGTAATCCCAATGTATTTATTGATTGGAATTTGGGGCTCAGGACCAAAAGAATATTCAGCGATGAAGTTGACCTTAATGTTGATGGGAGCTTCGGCAGTTTTATTGGTGGGCGTTTTGGGAATTTACTTTAATTCTAATGCTGATGGAGGAGCTTTAACATTCAATATTTTAGAAATTGCCAAAGTAAACATTCCATTCGAGGCACAGAAATTATTTTTCCCTTTGACTTTTATAGGCTTTGCCGTATTGGGTGCGTTGTTTCCATTTCATACTTGGTCCCCTGACGGTCACGCTTCTGCACCAACAGCAGTATCTATGCTTCACGCAGGGGTTTTAATGAAATTAGGAGGATATGGTGTTTTCAGAATTGCAATGTTTTTATTGCCATTGGGAGCCATTGAATGGTCTTGGTTTTTCATCATCTTATCCGCCATTGGCGTAATTTATGGAGCCTTTGGAGCTTTAAAACAAACCGATTTAAAATACATCAATGCTTATTCTTCGGTGAGTCACCTGGGAATGGTGTTGTTCGCTTTATTGATGTTGAATAAAACCGCTTGGAACGGAGCCATTTTACAATCGCTTTCCCACGGATTTATGACCGCCCTTTTCTTCGCTTTAATCGGGATGATTTACGGACGAACACATACGAGAGACATTACCAAATTAGGAGGATTATTGAAAGTGATGCCTTTCATCTCCGTGATTTATGTCATTGCTGGTTTAGCTTCATTAGGATTGCCAGGATTTAGTGGTTTCATTGCCGAAATGAACATTTTTGTGGGTGCATTCCAACACGAAGAAATGTTCTATCGAGTGGCAACCGTAGTTTCAGTATCGGCAATTGTGGTAACTGCAGTTTATATCCTTCGAGTTTTGGGAATTATGCTAATGGGCGAAGTGAAAAACGAAGAATATTTGAATTTACCTAAAGCAACTTGGTTTGAAATAACGGGTATTTTGTTGTTATTAATTCCAATGCTGGGTATGGGTGTTGCTCCACTTTGGTTGAGCGATATGACAATGGACAGTATTCAACCATTTATTCAAGGAGTATTAAATCATTTATAATAAATAAAGAAAATGGATTTGAACAGTTTTATCGCAATGCGACAAGAAATTTTCCTTTTGACAATACTATTATTGTTGATTGTAGGCGAAATTTTCATCAATAAAAACAAAAAAGAAAGTTTGGTACATTTTGCCTTATTCTTATTTGGCATTCACACGATTATTGGCTTTTTTGCCATTGAAGAAAGCAGTTTATTTGGCGGAATGTTTCGCACGAATACGCTAATTCACTTCTTCAAAAATGCCTTAAATGTGGGCGTATTAATAGTATTGCTTCAATCAGCCGATTGGATTAAAGAAAAAATGGTGCCATTAAACAAAGGAAACGAGTTTTTTATGTTGTTGTTTTCTTCTCTTTTGGGAATGTATTTTATGATTTCGGCAGGCGATTTTCTAATGTTCTACATCGGATTAGAATTATCAACATTGCCTGTGGCAGCCTTGGTCGCTTGGGAAACCTCCAAAAGAATTTCGAGTGAAGCGGGAGTAAAATTTATCCTTTCCGCAGGATTGGCTTCAGGAACTTCCTTATTTGGAATCTCACTTTTGTATGCTGCCACTGGCTCAATTTATTTTGATGTGATTGCCGATGTTTTGACTACGACCAACTTAACACTATTAGGATTCATTCTGTTTTTCTCTGGCTTGGCATTCAAAATTTCGTTAGTGCCTTTCCATTTCTGGACAGCCGATGTTTACGAAGGTGCACCCATTGGCGTTGCTTCCTATTTATCGGTCATTTCAAAAGGAGCCGCAGCCTTTATTTTGATGATTTTATTGTTTACCGTTCTAAAACCATTGATGCAGGTTTGGGAAACCATTGTTTTTGTGGTAGCACTTGCCACGATGTTTATTGGTAATTTATTCGCTTTGCGCCAACAGAATATGAAACGTTTCTTGGCTTTTTCCTCGATTGCACAAGCTGGTTTTATTCTTTTGGGATTAATTACAGGAACACAATTAGGAACGGCAACAGTGGTGTATTTTATTTTGGTTTATGTCTTCACAAATCTGGCTGCTTTTGGTGTGGTACAAGCCATTTCGTTGCAAACAGGCAAAGAAAACAGAGACGATTATAACGGTTTGTACCGAACCAATCCCAACTTGAGTTTGGTGATGATGCTGGCTTTATTTTCCTTGGCAGGTATTCCACCAGTGGCAGGATTTTTTGGTAAATTCTTTCTATTTGCAGCAGCGGCGAGCAAAGGCTATTATTTATTGGTTTTCTTGGCAGTGGTCAATGTAACCATTTCGCTTTACTATTATTTATTGGTGGTAAGAGCGATGTTCATCAGAAAAAGCGATACGCCAATTCCGTATTTCAAGAGCAAAATGTATATGCGTTTGGGACTACTACTTACTGTTTTGGGTATTCTAGTTCTTGGATTATACAGCCCATTATACGATTACATTTTTGAATTAAGTATTCTTTTTAATAAATAAGTTATGGCATCATTAAACGGAAATCATTCCTTTGGCAGCATCGGAGAAACAAGAGTTACATTTGTGGAAAAAGGCACAGACGAAAACCGTAGGGATTTTTTGAAACAACTTTTGGAACACAACGGCTTTGAAGTGATTATTGATGAAGAAAATAAAAAAGCCGAAGAAGATCCACAACTCTACACCGTGGCAGTAACCGATATGGTTTTCAATCCCACCATCTGGATTTTTGAAAGAAAAATGAAAACTTTAGATGGTCATAAAGTAACCCAAGATTACTGGTTTCAACGGACTACGGAAACTAATCCGATGTATTGGAAGAATTCGTAGGAGAATATTTTTGTCAGAGATAAACGAGTTAGCAATCTTACCTACAAAAAAATAGGTATTGATAAAAATACAATTCCCTCTACCGCACGAAAAAATTGGAAAAATAAACATTAAAAGATAATGGAAATTGAAAAGTTAAAACATACTTTATTTAATGTAAATCATCTATGTTCACACATTGCCTGCTCTAGAACCCAACTAAAAAAAATTGATTTTGAAGAACATAAGCAGGTTTACACAGATGTTAAAAGATTTTTAGAGATTTACGTTTGCTCATTATTGGATGAACTCATTGTATTTGAAAAATTTGTAATTAAACAAGATAACTTTTATTTATCAGACACATTGTACGCATTAACTCCTTTAACAGATTATCTAAAGCAGTTTGATTCTTTAAAGATTAAAAGAAATAAACTACTGGCACATCTCAATCGCGAGCAAAATAAAACTTTTTTTCCTTGGTGGAAAGCATTAGACGGTAAAAGATTTACGACAACAATTGAAGAAGAAAGAATGCTATTTAGTACAATAAAGTGCATTCACGAAATATTTAAAAAACGTTTCACTAAAGAACTTGAAGAAGTTTGGGAAGAATACAATAAGGAAATTGATGAGTGTGAAAAAAATATTATGATGGTTTCTAATGTTGAAACTTATAAAGATATAGCTCCTACAATAGCAGAAGTTCAAAATAGAATGAAAGAACGAGATTTTACATTTATGATAATGAGTAAAAAATAAAGAACCAACGGTTAATTGATAGAATTTCCTCGATTCAGAATTCTTTCTTGTGCAAGTTTATTTTAAAACTAATTTTTCTATTTTTTGAGGGTCGTTTTGTGTTAAATATTACAGTGATTTAAAAGTTTAGATGTAATGGATTTCACACGAGAGGATTCTTGTTGATGGCGGGGAGAAATATATTATAAAAACAGTCAAAAATTAATTAAAAAGAACTACTATCTAATTTGAAAATTTAGTAATTCTTTAGGTTCAATGTCCAATGCGTTGGCAATTTTCACTAAAGTTCTAACGGTGGTGTTTATTTCTGCACGTTCGATTCTACCAATTTGTACTTTTGGAATACTGCAATCATCGGCTAAATCTTGTTGAGATAAATTTTTACTTTCACGTAATTGTCTTATGTGAGTGCCTAAATTTGTTATAAAAGTTTCTTCTGAAATTTCCATTTTCAAAAGTCATAACATTTATTTTCCATACAGATACATATATGTATCTATTTGTGTTATATTTGAAAAAAATAACACAAATACGGAAACCCGTAAAGTAAAGTTATTTTGATTGTTTATTATTGCTGAATTATTAATCTAAAATAAAAGAAAATGAAAAAAATAGTATTGATGCTGATTTTATTGAACACAAATTGTATATTCTCTCAAATAGATTGTTCAAAAACTGAAAGGAAAATTGATGAATTTACAGAACAAGTTTATATTAATTCGCCTTTAATAAATAGAGGGGGAATGAGTAATATGGTTATTTATAAAATTATTGAAAAAACAAGAACCGTTTATTCAATACATCTTAATGCAACAGGGAACACTATTAATTTTAATATTAAAGGGGTAATAGTAATATTTGATGATGGAACAAAATGGACAAGTGATGATAGGGTTGAATGCGATTATGATGATGGCCATTATAACTACAGCACATACCTTACACTAACAGAAGAAGATGTAATTGTTTTTTCAACAAAAAAGATTAGCAAATACAGACTTTATATTTATGATAAAGAAATAAAAGAAAAAGAAGCTGAAAGATTCAGAGAAAATGTCGAATGCGTCATAAATACACAATAAAAATCGAGTTCAACTTTGACTTTATCAGAAAGAAATGAAAAATTAATTGCCACCTCAGCTTAAAGAAAAACATTTTATGAATAAAGACGTTTTAAAAAGTCTTGGCGAGTTACTGATTAATAATCCCCTTATGTCTTTGTTTGCACCAAATCCTAACAATCATCCACCAGTAATTTATAAATATCGTAATTGGAAAGACGAGCACCATAAAAATTTGCTTAAAAAAAAAGAATTGTTTATGGCTCCACCAAGTTGGCTAAATGATCCATTTGATTGTCGTATATATGAAAATCATTTAAAGTTTGTAAATACCCCTGAACTTAAAGAAAAATACATTTCAGAATCTCTACTTAAAAATGCAGAATATTTACAAGAAAATCATATTACAGAATTACGAGCCAGAAAGATTCTTTCAGAAAGATTAAGCGACACCTTACATTACCAAGTTCGTGCAGAAGTCATAGCACAGGAAATAGATGACAAGCATATAGGAATTACCTGTTTTAGTGAAAAATGGAATTCAATGTTAATGTGGTCACATTATGCTAATAACCACGAAGGTTATTGTATTGGATTTGACGAGAAAAGACTGAGATACTCACAATTGTTTGAAAAAACAAAACGGGTAGAATATTCAAATAAATATCCTGAACTCGACCCAATGAATAAAAATAAAAAATCAGATGAACTTAAGTACTTTTACAAAAGTGAAGACTGGAAATACGAGAATGAGATAAGAGCAATGAATCTGTTTTTTGACTATGAAACTCTTGAGCCAAATAGAGTTGTGACATTAGATGATAAATATATTAAAGAAGTGATTTTAGGTTTGAACACTCCCGAAGAGCATCGAACAGAAATTATAAATGTAGCAAAAGAAAAAGGAATAGAGGTTTGGCAGACAATTAAAGCAGATTTTGAATTTAAAATTGAGAGGTATAAACTATAAAAAAACAGCTACACGAAGACTTCCATAAAATCTAAAAGTTCTTAAATTTCTAGGGTGCTGTGCGGACTCCAAAAGTTTTCTGGGCTTCGGCTTCGTACCCTAATACCCCACGAACCCTTTCCTGTGGTGGTTTGGTTATAAAAGCTATATTTCATATTTTGTTTGTAATTGCATTGAAATACAAATTATTACATAAAATTTGTTTTGAAAATAGACTTTTCACAATACACTTTTTTTCGTAAATTTGCACAATTAATTTATAGAAATATTTATAGAAATAATGAGCAAAAAATTAATATCGTTTGATTGGGCAATAAAAAGACTTTTGAGAAACAAAGCCAACTTTGTTGTATTGGAGGGTTTTTTGAGTGAATTGCTATTTGACAATATCAAGATTGAACAAATTCTCGAAAGCGAAAGCAATCAAGATTATGACGATGACAAATTCAACCGAGTAGATATTTTAACCAAAAACTCTAAAAATGAATTGATTATTATTGAAATTCAAAGCACTTATGAAATAGATTACTTCCACCGAATGGCTTATGGAACATCAAAAGCTGTTTCGGAAAATCACAAATTAGGAGATAAATATTTGAATATCAAAAAAGTAATTTCTATAAATA